>Ga0079223_10000124_pt1 | contig 29556 bp, 15 predicted proteins | sample Stecom2011_FD_75072 | JGI IMG/M metagenome (GOLD analysis project Ga0079223, IMG submission 75072) | Agricultural soil microbial communities from Utah to study Nitrogen management - Steer compost 2011 | ecosystem: Environmental > Terrestrial > Soil > Agricultural land | place: USA: Utah...
CCGCTAAATCTGCGAAACTTGGTTTAGTTGATAAGGTGTTTACAAGAGTAGGGGCTTCAGACAATATTTCTTCAGGTGAATCTACTTTCATGGTAGAAATGAACGAAACAGCAAGTATTCTAAATAACCTTTCTCCACGTAGTTTAGTCCTTTTGGATGAAATCGGTAGGGGAACGAGTACTTATGATGGAATTTCTATTGCATGGGCCATCGCTGAATACATTCATCAACATCCACAAGCACAATGTAAAACGTTATTCGCAACGCATTATCATGAGTTGAATGAGATGACCAATAAGTTTCCACGGATTAAAAACTACACTGTATCTGTAAAAGAGGTTGGAACTAAAATTTTATTTTTACGCAAGCTAATAGAAGGGGGGAGCGAGCACAGTTTCGGGATACATGTAGCGAAACTTGCGGGAATGCCAAATCCTGTCATAGAACGTGCAACAAAGATGCTCAAGGAGCTTGAGGCATCTAATCGTGGTTCAGATAGAGAGAAAGTTAAAGAAGCTGGGAACTCTGCAGATATGCAATTGAGCTTTTTCCAATTAGATGATCCGATCTTAGTTGAAATACGTGATCAAGTTGCGAGTATGGATATCGACACATTGACTCCAGTAGAAGCTTTGTTTAAGCTGAATGAGATTAAGAAGATGGTGGGGAAAGGGTAGGTTAATGATTAACTGACAATTTGTAGGATGGTTTGTTGGTTCGTGGCGCTTTTAATTATTAATTCGAGGAAGCTTATTTATAATTGAAAAATGATAACTCGCAGAGTGTTTTCTTTGGTGGGTGGCGGTTTTTAAGCATGAATTGGATTTGAAGATGAAAAAGGGACGAATACTATTCGTCCCAAGACTTGGATTATTTCGACTTAACGATTTTAACAATTTCTTCCGTGTTTTGACCAACTACTTTTATTAAGTAGACACCATTACTTAAATTTTCAGTGTTTAGCGTACCATAACCTTCATTATCTGATGAAACTCTAATTAATTCTTGACCAATACTTGAGTATAGAATAATCTGACTTAATCCGTAAAAAGATTTAACTATTATTTGATTCGAGAATGGATTCGGATAAACCAATGGTTTCTGAATTTTTTCTTGTTCAGCTAAAGAAAGAAAACAATTCAAGCTGCTTAAATCACCATCATAAATTGTATTGATTAATTTATTCGTTACAATTGGAGGATTGAAATCAAAATAGATATTTGCATGATTAGAAATTGATGTACCGTGTGAAACGTTGGGTAATGGTTCGATTTCGAAAATTACATAACCATTACTTTCTACTTCATTTGTAGTACTGTCAATAAGATTAATCCCATTAAAGACAAAATTCACAATATTGTTGTCAATGATTTCAGTCACAACATCATGACTGTTCCCAATAATTTTTAGAGAATTAAAATCTAAATTAATGTCAAAGGTATCGATAATATTAATGTTGATGGCTTCAGAGTTTCCTGTATTCTGAAAACGAATCGTATAGGTCAACTTTTGATCTTGCTTAATATAGTTTGAAAGACACTTACCTTTTGGATAAACACTTTTTACATTTGGATCATATCCATTAACTATTGGAGTGTAATAAAATTTCACATTGTTTGAAGGATCATTATCTCCGACAATAGGTGTCATCATTAGATTCAAAGTTACAGTATCACCAATTTGTGCTTGTGTAGAAATGTGAACATTTAGATGAGGTTTGATATGGTTGGATCCATATACAAGTGAGGAGAAATCCCATATTAATGTGTCTCCGGAAACTATGGCTGGTGGTTGAGAATTATTTAAGGTTAATTGAGGATCTAAAACTAATTTTAGCTGACCATCCACTGGGAGACAACCATCGTTAAAAGCGTTGAGCCAAATTTCTGAATCGAATCCAGGTCTAAATTCAGTTGATAAAAGGTTAGCATTCAAGTCAAAAGTATTTCCTGTAGCAGAAGGACCTTCTATAAATGTTCCAATGGTTACACTACAGTTGTTCGTGTCTGTAATTTCGCAAATGTAAGGACCTCCCGAAGATATTTGAGAAGAATTCGCATTTAAGTCAACTAAATTTCCTGAAGTCCAATTGTAAGAATAGGGAGGGGCTCCATTTAATCCCGTAATTGATATTCCTCCATCGGATGCACAGCTGATCAGAGAATCTACTGTAATTAAGCCATTAAAAAAAGCGCAAGTGTCGTAAGGAACATCATTAAATAAACGTGTTACACCGTTTTTTAAATAAGATGTATTTATATTTTTAAATCCTCCCGCTAACAAAATGTTATTTTGTTGGTTCATAGTAATGAAATGGGGCAAGAAAGACTCTGAAAGTACTGGGTCTGAAAATAAAATGTCGTGATCCAATGAACCATCAGGGTTATATCTTCGAACAAAATTATTATAGACAGCAGGGAAGTTATTATTATTTACATTATTATACATGGCAATTATCTTATTGTCATTTTGCCTCATTAATTTCATAGCGTTTGAAGAGTGCACATTGTTAATAAAAGATCCATCCACACTGTAAGTAGGACAAAGAATTCTGATTATATTCTGACTCACGCTAGAAAAGTTACCTCCAACAATTATATTTTCTTCAGCATCAAAAATCATATCTTGAAATACATCAACCATAAGATCAATATTTGAAAAATCGTTGTTAATCGATCCATTAGGTAATAATGCTAAAATTTCGGTTGAGGTTCTACCAATAAAGATATTGCCATTAGAGGCACACAATATTTTAACCACTCTCCCAACATTAGTTCCAGGAATAATGTGGCCTCCATAGAAACTAGGGTCAATGGAGCCATCACTGTTCAATCTGTAAAGGTTGTTTTGGATTTGTTGAGTTTGTATTGATGAATAAGAAGTTGTAAGAATAATCTTGCCATCGTTTTGCATACAAAGATTAAGGTATCTATATGATACATCTATGCTGTTGTCTAAATTAAAAGTACTGTCTAAACTCCCATCGGAATTAAGTCTGATTATTCTATGTGGAGAGCCGTTAATAATTGCGTGAGTAAGAACTAAAATTTTCCCATCTTGTTGAACCACAAACCGCCCTTTATTTGTCACATTAACATATTGAGTAAAGGATATATCCACTATAAATGTGGTGTCTAGACTCCCGTCAGGCATTAAACGTAAAATAGGACTTTCTGTTGGTATTGAATTAAAAGTGGTTATTAACTCACCACTTGCTCCGATGAGCATTTTTCCGTTAGGTAAGGTTTCTATTTGTGTTAAAACAGTTGTACCTCCTAAAGCTGCATTATTAAAGTCTGGTGATATGCTACAATCAGGGAAAAGCAGTTTGTAAACTCTTTTACCTGCAGTACCTGCTACATAAATGTCTGTGCCATTAAATGCATGACACAAAATAGAATTAGGTCCATTACTACTGCCTGGAATTGTAGCTCCTGTTAAATCTCTTTTTTGAAAAGGGAATGCCGAGCCACCAATATAAACTTCATTGTTGTGCTCAAGAACTACATTTGGGGTACTAATTCCCGGTGACATAATAAACGTAGGATCAAGTAATCCATTAGAATCAAAACGAGCAAGAGACTGAATATTAGTGTTGCCTGCGATTGAGTCAAATGCACCTCCAATATAAAGGTCAGAATTTGAATTTTCAAAAACTGTGCTAACGGATTGGTTTACATCTAAACCTATATTGAATCCATTGTCTAAAGAGCCATCTTGATTTAATCTAACGATAGAATTAATACCACTCGAATTATAATCTTCAAAATCGCCATAAACGATTAATTTACCATTAGATTGTATCAATAGGCCTTTTAAAAAATATAAGTCTGCAGCTACTTGAAAGGAGTTGTCAAAATCCCCATTTATATTAACTTTTGCAATATTATTTACAGAATTCCCATTGAAACCTGTGAAATCCCCTCCAAAATAAATATCTCCGTTAGAATCAATGTCGATGGCTCTAACCATTCCCCCGTTAGAAACACCAACATTAAAAGTACTGTCTATGCTTCCGTCTGTATGAAGGCGTACTACTCTATTCACAGTATTGCCATTGTAAGAAGTGAAAAATCCCGAAACTAATATTTTACCGTCACCTTGTATCTTAATTTTGGATACCAAACTATTAAAACCATAACCTATTTGAAAAGAAGAGTCAATATTTCCATTCGGATTTATTCGAACGATATTGTTATAACTAATTCCATTATAAGATGAGAATTCCCCACCAAGGATAATTTTACCATCACTTTGTATGGCTGAGGTGTATACTTTGTTATCTATTCCTGATAAATCACCATATGAAGGATTGTCAAAAGTATTAAAAGACAGGTCAACTTGTCCAAGTTGAGAAATCGAAACAAAAGTGAAGAGTAGGGATGTGAATAAAAATAAATATTTTTTCATTGGAGTAGAGTAGTTTAAGTTTTTGATTGTCTCTAAAGTGTACTGTTTTGTAAAAGTAATGAATAATTTGTGTTCCGACAAAATTTTGGAGTTTGTATCTAAAATGAATTTATCCCGAGTTCATTAATAAAAACAAAAAAGTCAAATTTTTTATCACTTCGCAAATCATTAGTTATCTATGAGTTGATGAAAAATAAAAAGTTTTTTGAAATATTTTCACAAATTCACATCGTTTATAAATAAAAAACACTTACATTTGTCCCCGCAAAAGAATAACGATTCTTTCGTATAAATTGACAAAATTAAAAGCAATAAAACGAAGCTAACTTTTCTAATTAACATTAGAAAGTTACCTCGATATAAGCGAGAGTAGCTCAGTTGGTAGAGCACAACCTTGCCAAGGTTGGGGTCGCGGGTTCGAATCCCGTCTCCCGCTCGATAAGTAGTATCGATGGGAAGGAGGTGTTTTAATACTCCTTTTGAACGCGATTCTATATTTGAGATTGTTTGAAAATTTTTTAATTACCTTCTGCTCGGGTGGTGGAATTGGTAGACACGTTGGACTTAAAATCCAATGAACTTTGGTTTGTACGGGTTCAAGTCCCGTCCCGAGTACTAAAAGCCTCAACAGAAATGTTGAGGCTTTTTTCATTTTCATATAATAAGTATTGCTTATTATATTGCTGGTGAAAACTTCAAAAATGAGCTCAGAAAAAAAAGTAAAATAAGCGCATTAAAAAACACCTAATATTTAAAGCAGCTTAGTCTTGACATACACCTCAAAACTTTTTTATGATTGTTTTTAGTCTGTTTTGACAAAAAAAAATATTTTTGTTCTATTCCTTGCGATTTAAGAAAGAAAATTAGTATTATTGTAGCATCGCAACTCTGCGGTACTCTCTATAGAATTATATTACAACCTTTATAGTTATCTCTTATAATATATATTTCATATAAATGAATAAAGAAGAATTAGCCGGGAAGAAGCTTCCTGAATTACGTATTATTGCTAAAGCAGTAGGTATAAAAAAAGTTGAATCATTCCGAAAAGGCGAATTAATTGACTTAATTGTTAGTGGAGATTCATCTCAAAGCACCGACACTATTGTAAGTAAAATCGAAGGTGATGCTAAACCAGAAGCGGTAAAACCTGAAGTACAAAGAGAAGTGAAGAAAGCTACTCCACGTAAAAAAATAGAAAAAACTGAAGTTTTAGATTCTAAAGAAGATGATAAACAGAAAGTTCAGGTGAATAAACCAGTTGAAAAAGAGAAGGACTTGTTTTTTTCTCCGAAAGAGAATGAAAGAAAACCTCGTGCCCGTGCTGAATCTAAGGATCCTAAGGTTGAAAACAAAAGAACGCCTCGTTATAAAGAACAAGATAACAAGGGCCAAGATAACAAAGGGCAGGAGAGCAAAGAACAAGAGCGAAAAGGCTTTGTTAAAGCAGCAGGGGATGATAAGAGAGGAAGACCTAGTGAATCTAAGGCAGATCATCAAAGAAATCCTAAGGGCGAAAAACAAAGTACTTCTAACAATAACAATCAAGGCACAAACCCTAATCAAAATACGAACCCTAATCAGAACCGTAAAGTAGAACAACAGAAAGCAAGAGAGAAGAAATACGACCTTTCTGGAATTGTTGCGGCTGAAGGAGTTTTAGAGGTTATGCCAGATGGTTTCGGTTTCTTACGTTCATCAGATTACAATTACTTGTCTTCTCCAGATGACGTTTATGTAAGCCACAGCCAAATTAAATTATTTGGTTTAAAAACAGGAGATACTGTATTCGGTACCATTCGTCCTCCGAAAGAAGGTGAGAAATACTTTCCTTTAGTTAAAGTAGACTCTATTAATGGACGTGATCCAGCATTTATTCGTGACCGTGTTCCGTTTCAGTACCTTACACCGTTGTTCCCAGATGAGAAATTTAAACTAACTGGGCACCGCGATGAAACAATGTCTACGCGAATCATGGATTTATTCGCACCAATAGGTAAAGGTCAACGTGGAATGATTGTAGCACAGCCAAAGACAGGTAAGACTGTTTTATTGAAAGATGTAGCAAATGCTATAGCAGCGAATCATCCAGAGACTTACTTGATTATCTTATTGATTGATGAACGTCCAGAAGAAGTTACAGATATGGCGAGAAGTGTAAATGCTGAAGTTATTGCTTCAACATTTGACGAGCCAGCAGACCAACACGTGAAAGTTGCCAATATGGTACTTGAAAAGGCCAAAAGAATGGTAGAGTGTGGACATGATGTTTGTATTTTATTAGATTCTATTACACGTTTAGCACGTGCTTATAATACTGTTTCGCCTGCTTCAGGTAAGGTGTTATCTGGAGGAGTTGATGCAAACGCATTACAAAAACCAAAACGTTTCTTTGGTGCTGCCCGTAAAATTGAAAACGGAGGGTCACTTTCTATTATAGCAACTGCGTTGACAGATACGGGTTCTAAAATGGATGAGGTGATTTTTGAAGAGTTCAAAGGAACAGGTAATATGGAGTTACAGTTGGATAGAAAAATCGCCAATAGACGAATCTACCCTGCAATTGATATATTATCTTCAGGAACACGTCGTGAAGACTTATTAATGGATAAAGAAACACTTCAACGTGTGTGGTTATTGCGTAAAGTAGTAGCAGATATGAACCCTATTGAAGCAATGGAATTCTTAAAAAGTCACATGAAGGATACCAAATCCAATGAAGAGTTTTTAGTATCAATGCATAATACATAGAATATGAGACCAGCAATAAAATTTGCTCTTCTATTTTCAGGCGCGTGGATTGCCATAAAATTGATTTTATTAGCAATCGGCGTTTTTCAAGAGGATGTTGTAAAGCCAGGTTTAATCAATAATCTATTTCTTTTATTGGCCATTAGTTTTGGTTTGTATTTTGAAAAGCAAAAAGAAGGATTTGGAACAGGTACGCCTTTGTCTGATATTAAAAATGCTTTGTCTGCCGGTGCTCCTTATGTGTTGATTGTTTCTGTGTTTATGTATTTTTATTATGATACAATCAATCCATCATTTATTGATAACAGAGTAACCGAAAGGATGGATATCATTTATAATGAATCGCAAGAGGAAGCATATATGGACACATTACGTCTTCACAATCCTGAGTTTAGAGTAATGACCGATGAGGAAGTTATAAGAGACATTAAGTCAGATACTGAAAGTGCGCTATCAGCACGTACTTTGTTTGTGTTCTCACTGTTAGGATTAATGGTAATGGCGTTGACGTATTCTATATTTCTAACTGTTATTTTTAGAAAAATACTCTTGCGGGACTACTATCCGAAAGAATAAATGGAAAAGTAATTATGAATTTTTAAGAAATTCAGATGTAGATAACTTAAGAGGTTTAGCTGTGCTAAGCCTCTTTTTTTGATGGTTTCAATATGAAATACTGAAAGTTTATTCGGTTATTGAGACTTAAAATGGGTTGTATTTCCCTTAACTACAATGAAAAGAATAAAGAGGAGATTACCTTTCATTAAACACTTCTATGCGTAATAGGTATAGGAGTGAAGAGTAAAAAGTTTTATTTTATTAGAAACATCAAAGCCTCCCTTTGACAGTTCTAATTATTCAAAAAAATATATTTTTTTACTAGAATGCTCTAATTTAAAATAACAATTGCAAGGTTTAACGCTGTGGCAAATGAAACCCATAGTAAATAAGGAATCAATAAAAAAGCAGACAAACGGTCGAGTCTAAAAAAGTGTCTGATGAGAATAATAATGAGGCCTAAAATGATTAAAATAACAGCTAAAGCTAATACAGGCATATGTAATCCGAAGAAAATTGGAGTCCATGCTAAATTGAAAATAAAATGGATGAGAAATATAATGAGTCCTCTTCTCGCGAATTTGATAATTGTAGGATAACGTCCTATCGCTACCATTTGCCAAATTATTCTAAATGAACCACCCATCAAAATATAAAGGATTGTCCATGCTGGACCAAATAACCAGCCTGGAGGAGTGAAAAACGGTTTGTTTAGACTGTCATACCAGACTTCAAATCCATCCATTGAACAAAGCCCACTTAATGTTCCAAGTCCAAGAAAAACTAATGAACTAATAGCGATTTTCCACCATAGTCCACTTTTAAAAGAAGATATGTTGTGCGGTCCTGAATGTATTTGCATGTGCTTCAATTATATATTTAATTTCTTCAGAATATCCTCCCCCCATACTTCCCACAATTGGTAAGTCGAGATTTTTGGCCATCTGAAATATTATTTCGTCTCTTTTCTTGCATCCTTGAATACTTACTGCAAGTCTTCCAAGTTTGTCTGTCTCTATAATATCAATTCCTGACTGAAAAAACAAGAAATCTGGAGTGAAAGATTTAAGTATGCTGTCCAAGGACTTTTCTAATAAGTAAATATACTCAGAATCTTTGATACCATCAGGTAGATTTACATCGTGGTCAGATTTTTCTTTTTTTAAAGGGTAGTTATTTTCACCATGCATACTGAAAGTAAAAACATCTGGGTTGTTCTTGAATATTTCAGCTGTTCCGTTGCCTTGATGAACATCTAAATCTATAATTAATATTTTAGCTGCTTTTTTGCTGTCCAATAACCACTGTGCTGCAATTGCTTGATCATTGAGCATACAGAAACCTTCTCCACGGTTACTGAAAGCATGATGAGTTCCGCCAGAGATATTCATAGATACTCCATTTTGAAGGGCGTATTCAGCACATCTTCTTGTGCCCTCCATAATTATTTGCTCTCGTAATATGAGTTGTTCGTTGTGTATAAAACCTGTTTTTCGTTGCGCTTTTCGATCTAACTTTAAATGTATAAAATCATTAAAGTACTCTTGATCATGCACTGACAATACGAAGTTTTTATCAATTACCTCTGGACTAAAAAAAGCATTTTCAGTTACTGTTCCTTCCAACAGTAATTGTTGTGGTAAAAGTTCATATTTAGCCATGGGAAAACGATGTCCTGCTGGCAAAGGTTGAACATAACATTGGTCGAATGCAATTTTCAGCATTGCCTTCTAAATTGGAGCGACCAAACTCATAAGTTCTGCGGCCATAATAGCTCCAATAGTACCAATGAAATAACCTACAACAGCCATCAACACACCAACTGTAGTAAGTGCTGGATGGAAAGCGTTAGCAACAATAGGAGCAGAGGCTGCACCACCAACATTGGCTTGACTTCCTACTGCTAAGAAGAAGAAAGGAGCCCGAATAATTTTAGCAACAACAATTAGTAAAACTGCATGAAAAGCCATCCATATCAATCCAACAAAAATCAATAATGGTTTTTCAAAAATCTGAGTTATATCTACTTTCATTCCAATAGTTGCTACTAAAATATATAGAAAAACAGACCCGATTTTAGATGCACCAGCACCTTCATAGTTTTTTGCTCGTGTGAAACTAAGAATCAATCCATAAACCGTAGCGATTACGACCATCCAAAAGAATTGACTTGCAAACGTACTGCTACTGCCATATGCACCTAAGAAATATTCAGAAAGAAAGCCTCCTAAAAAGTGTGCAATAGTCACTCCTCCAAAGGTCAACCCAGTAATTACCATAAAATCGGTTAATGTCGTTTTACGCTCTACTGAACTTTGAAAATCCTCAACCTTTACTACCAATTCGTCAATCGCGCTATTGTCTGCTTTTAACCATTTGTCAATCTTATCTTTTTTCCCAATCCCAAATAAGATAACAGCCATCCAAATATTTGCAACAACGATGTCTACGAGTATCATTCCACCAAAAAGTGTGTCTTTATACTTGTATGTTTCGAGCATGGCAGTTTGATTTGCTCCACCACCGATCCAACTACCTGCTATTGTAGCTAAACCTCTCCATGTTGCTTCTTCGCCAACTCCTCCAACTGTTTCTGGAGAAATAAATGTGAACACCCAAACTGAAAACACACCTCCTAAAATAATTCCAATGGTACCAGTAAAGAACATGATTAGACTTTTAGAACCCAATCCAAGCAAACTTTTAATATCTGCTGAAAGAATAAGTAAAATCAATGATCCAGGAAGTAAATATCGACTTGCCATATAGTAAAGTGAGGTTGCCTCAGGATCAATAATATTGAAAGAAGTCAACGCAGCAGGTATCATATAACAAAGAAATAGTGCTGGAATAACTGTATACAGCCTTTTCCAACTTTTTCTTTCCAATCCAGAAGTGAAGAAAATTAAGGCCAATACGACCATCAATATACCAAATACAATTTTGTCATCTGTAATTAATGCTGTTTTGGGAGAATGAGCGAGAAAACTTACTTTAGTAATCCCTTTATGTCCATTAAATGAAGTTGTTTTCCCACCAGTTATAGGAATGACTTTTAACTTAATCATTTCTTCTGGACCAGGATTCTTAAAGAAAATATTTCCAATGGTTTCTACATGTAAAGTATCTTCCTTAAAAATTACTTGAATTTCGTCAGCATTTCTCAGTGTTCTTCGGTCATCATCATTAAAGTTAAAGACACCATATAACGCTTCACTGTATATTTTAATATCACTTCCAAAATCATGTGCTTGCATTTTCTCAAGGACCTCTTGTGGAACTTCCTCTTTTGTAATAACAAGTGAATCTTTACCACTCACCATAATGTGCTCTTGTCCATAAACTGTAGAGAGCATAAATAGCATGATGTAAAGTGATAATAAATATATTTTTTTCATAAAACTGAGTGTTATTTTATTGAGAGGTCCAAAATAATTAAGAAAACTGGAATAAATCGGAAATATGTAAGAATAATTACCCTACAATGAATTCTTGTGTTTCGAAATATGCGTAGCTCCTAATTTAGCCAACAGAACTTGAAGTTGATTTACGATGTGATTATTTTCTAATGTATCTAAAGCATAAAAGTTGACTGTTAAAACAGAGTTATTTGTCACCATATGTTTATTTAAAGGGGCATTTAAAATAGTCTCTAATAAATCGGAATTAAGATCTTGAACGGAAATACTGACATTCAAATGAATTGAGTTATTTTCTGTGTTAAGCAGTGCTTCATTGCGTTGAACTCCTTCTTTGTTTTGAACTTGATAAACGAAGTTGTACAGTTCTATTGTTTCAAACTCCTCATTGTTTTGAATCAAACTGCTATTCTTCGTAAAAACAAAGCTCTTAATGTTCTTACTGATGGTGTCATAGTAAAACAGATTGCCATTGACGTTGTATCTATTTAAAGTTTGTGTTGGATAAGCTTTATAGTTCTCTTTAGAAATCATTAAAATTTGAGTTTCTTGACGCGCTAAGAATCTTTTTTTCTTTTCCTCTATTTTTGGTGGTTTGGAAGCGCTTTCTTTTTCGTTTATATTTTCAGAAGTTGGGTTTTTTAATTCTAAAATACTTTCTCCATTTTGACTTAACAATACGTGAGCTTGACTTATCGAAATTCTTTCACCCTTATAATACGCAGTCACAAAAGCGTCTTTTATTCCAAGGTCAATAATTGTTCTTTGTTTTGGTTTGGCTTCAACAAGTGAATTGAATATACCAGAAGAATAACGGATCTGACCATTCGGTAACCTTTTGGTGATTAATGGAGAAATATCATATAATTGTTTAGCGCTTACTGGTTTGTTGTAAACTCCTATTTGAATGGTAAAATATAATCCCATTTTCGATTCTGCCACATCAGCTTCAGCTGCGCCCGGTGCTTTGTTATATGCGAATTTATCTAATTCTTTTCTCTGTGAGTCACTATTGTTTTTGGAGCTTTCAGTTGCTGTAATGATAGGAGTCTCCGCAGTTTGATTCGTTGGCACGCAAGCTCCCGAATTCATTAACTCAATCGCTTTATAAACAGGAACTCTTTCTCCATCACAATAAGCTACTACAAAAGCGTCACTGTAACCCATTGATCTAATCCTATCTCTTGCGTCTGTTGCACTCTCTTTACTGTTGAAAGAACCTGCTACATAACGTATAAGTCCAGGTCGTACGACGTCTCCAGTAATTGGAGAGAACTCGGTAAAGGTATTGTTTGGAACAGGCTTGCTAAATGCACCAATTTGCACTCGGAATTCTAAACCTCCTGGAGAATCCAGAGATAATGGAATTGGGTTTTCGTCGGTATAGTTCTTAGAATTAGAATTAAGCATGACTAAACCAGTTGGTTTTGTAGTTTTAGAAGGCGCTTCAACTATAGGTGCAACTTCTCTTGCAATCATGTTCTCTATTTTCTCTTTTTCCTGCTCTTTTTCACCAAGCTTTGCTTGTATGTTTTGTTGTGTAGAACGAACTTCCTGACGTAAGTTTTTAATTTCTCCTGTAGTTTTATCAATTTGTCTTAATTGTTGAGCTATAACTGATTTTTGCTCCTCTGAAAACTCATCTTCACTGTCAACAGAGTTTGTGATTTGTTTCAGCTCATTTTGTTCTTCAATCAATTGTGATTCCTTTACACTTAATTCAAATTGCGATTGATTTAACTTGTTATTAACTGATAATAAGTTCTTGTATTCCTGTGACTGTGCAATTCTTACCTCTTCCTCATACGTTAAATTATGGATTATGGCATCATCCGCAATTCCTTTATTTGCATCTTCCGATTTTTGCTGTTTAATTAATGTTATTTCAGACTTCCCTTTATCATGTTTATCTTCTAATTGATTTAAAATCAAAGTGAGTTCTTCTTTATCCTCTAATAATTGAGCTTTTTCTTTTCTTTTTGCTTTTGGAAGCGCAGCATTTACTTCATTAATTTGATCTCTAATGTTCAGTATCTGAATTCCAACTTCATTTTGATCCTTATGTACATCCTTTTGTGTTTTTGTGGCACTTTCTGAATCTATATTGCTGAAGTTATTGTCAGAAATAATGTCTTTTACAACTTGATTGATCTTTTTATTTTGATCCTCTTTATTCAGCTTTTGAATGGCTTCATTCTGTTTCTCTTTTGCCGACTTTAATATATCTCGTTTGATTTTCGGATCTTTTTCAGTCTTTGATTTTGCGATTAACTTTTCTGTTTCTAACCTGTTTTGTTGTGCTAGGAGTATAGACTGGGGTACGTTTCCTTCATCTTCAGAAACGGAGGAAAGTTTTTCATTCAAATAGTTATTCATAGAACTAATAGATTGCTCTATTATTGCTCCCTCCTTAATGGCTATCTTATTGTCTATTTCCTCGATTTTTAATTGGTACTTTCTATTATCCACTAACGTTATATCATCTTCTTGTGCTTTTAATAGGTCATCCTTAGTATCGTAGAGTTTTATGAATTCCTCCTTTTGCTCATTGGATAACTCGACAGAAAATTCATTTTGAATAGTATGTAAATCAAACTTCTTTATTTTAGTTGACTTTTTCTTACTCTTCTGTTCTGTAGTTTGAACAATATCGCCAAATTCAAAATTAATGCTCCTTCTTGTATTGACAAGATCATTCTTAACTTGATTCAAATAACGAATTTCTAAGTCATTGGTTTTAGATTCTAAATCGCGGTTAATTTGAAGAATAATATTCTCTAAAGCTTGGGCTTTTATATTTGCTTCATCTAAATTTTTAGGTTCTTTATTTAAAAGTTCCATCTCATTTTGAGATAGTAAAACTTGTCGAAGTGATTGATTATAGGCTTTGTTATAAAATATTTTTTCTTGTCCTTGTGCTAATTTTAATTCTTCAATGCTTAAAGTAACTTTTTCCTTTTCTTGATTTAGAATGTCAATTTCGTCTTTAGATTTACGTTTTTCTAAAGCTGAGTTTATTTTTGATAAATGAACCTCTTGGGCATAGAGTAATTCCTCTAAGTTGTTCTTTCCAGAATGAAATTTAGCTAAAAGTGAACCTATTTTGTCTTGATATCCTTTGTGCGCATCTTCTAATACTTCATATTCTGGTGTAAACTTATCTTCCTCTTTATTGCTGTAACCTGCAGTTATTTCATCTTCTAACTTGTTTATCTCTGACTGAAGTCGTAATTCAAGCTCAGAAAGTAATTCTATTTTATGATCTAAATCTTCAGAATCAATTCCACTTTCTTTTTCTTTAATTGCTTCAGACGTTAAATTCTCAACCAAAATTATTGCTTTATACTTTCTTCTAATGAGCACTTGTTTTGTTTGATCCCCTTTTGAAACATCTTTTTCTAATGCTTTAATTTCTAAAAAGTATTGTGGATCAGCTTCCAGTAATACATCATCAGTGCTGGTAAGCCTGTCTTTTGTTTGAGCAACATTTTTTGAATCAGTTTGGTTTGAGCTTTTAGCTGACTTACCTGTTGATTTATTTCTTTCTTCTTCTTTAGTAGAACTGTTGTTTGAAAGATTGTTTTTTTCTTCTTCAATAGCAAGTTCTAATACTTTAATTTCGGCATTTATTTCAGCTTCTAATTGATTCAGTATTTCAACCTTTTGATGTGTCGAGTTTGTCCCTCTGCCATTCTCTATATCTTCAATTGCTACAGTTCTTGCGTCTCCAATTGATATTACAGCCTTATATTTCCTTTCAACAAGCGCTTTCTTAGTTACTTTTCCTTTGCTAACTTTCTCTTCTAACTTCTTAATTTCTTTGAAGTATTGTGGATCTGTTTCTAATAAAACATCTTCCCGAGTAGATCGAACTTCATTGGTGTTGTTACCAACTTTAGTGTTGTCATTCGTTTGTTCGTCTGCGCTTTGGTTTTCAGCCTCCACCTCTTGTTCTAAGACTTTTATCTCTTCATTGATTTGAGACTCCAATTGATTGAGTACTTCAATTTTTTGAGAAATAGAGTTTGTACCTTTTTCTTTTTCGTTTTTCTCAATTGCGACGGTCTTGGCATCTCCAATTGATATTACAGCTTTGTACTTTCTCTTTATAAGTTCTTCCTTAGTTTTTGTTCCCTTATTAACTTCAGCCTCTAATTGTTTGATTTCAGCCAGGTATTTTGGATCCAATTCTGCTAAAACTTCTTCTGCTGTTTGACTTTCTTCACTCGATTCTTTAACTTGATTTCCTTCTTTTTGAACAGAATGGGTTGAAGAACTCGTTTGTTCGACGCCTTCTTTTACTTCGTTAGAACTTTTGCTTGTATTGTCAGATGAAATATCGGAAAGCGAAGTTTCAGATAAATCAATACCATTGCTTTTTGCGAATTCAAGATTTTCGTTATTTATTTTCTTTATTCTTTCTGAAAATGAATCATTTTCATCTCTAATTGCCTCAAAGTTTATAGGAGAAGTACCCACTTCTTGTTTTTGTATTTGAGCCATAGCTTCTTTATGACCATTAAAAGCAATACTTTTTTGAAGCTGTTCTTCGTTATAGTTCTGTTCATTCTTTAAATCAGAAAGTTGATTTTCAATCCTACTTAGTTCTAATGCTATTCCATCTTTTTTTCTATTCGAAGCTGCTGCATATTCGATTTTAAGTTCTTCTACTTTTGATTCTAATATTTTACGATCGGTCAATAATTGCTTTTCTTTAAGCTTCAACTCTTCTTGCTTTTTTAATTGCTCTTCTATTTTTTCTAAAAACTCGAATTGGGCATCTATCTTGGTGTCTTTTAATAACTCTTTACTAACAAACTGCTTGTGCTCATTGAGCAATGAAATTAGAGATTCATCATCACTGGATTTAATATTTTTTACTTTATCATTGAGGTCTTTTGATTCTTTCAATAAGTTACTTTTATCTTTAAAGTCTTTCTCCAAAAAGCTCAATACAACTTCAGAGTTATCCATTTCATTTTTAACCTGTGTGGCCTTTAAAACCTCTCTTTGACTTAATTGAGTATACCTTTCTGCGCGTTGACTGTTATCACTTATTTTAGCAAGATTTAATAAAGAATCAGCTTTAGTTAATGCCTCTTCAATCTTCGAGTTTCCATTTAATATCGTCGTTTGTGCTTTTAGGATGAGTTCTTCTGTAGTACTTTGTCTTTGTTGAAGATCTGTGTACTTGCTTTTTATTAAGTCATGAATCTCTAAATTCGTAAATGCAGACAATCCAATTTTATCAAATACCTTCCTTTGTTCATGCGCTTGATCAAGAGAATCAATATCAAAAAGGTTTTTATTGACTTCCATTTTCGATTTTAACTTAATTGCTTCAGCAATAATACCTGCCTCATTTTCAAAGCGATCATCAAATAAATTTTGAAAAATAACAATTTCATTAGCGTCTTTTTCTGCTTCTGTAATGGCTTGTTTTAAAGGACGAAATTCTTTCAAATAGGGAAGGTCTATAAACTGTCTATGTTGTTGTTCTTTTTTTCCTATTTGAACTATAAACTCATACTTTCCTCCCTTAGGTAAACTGATTAAATAATCACCCTGTGCTGAAGTTTTAAATTCACCCATTAGCTCTCCTGAGTTGTTGTTAACAATAATCGAAAGCGCTTTCTCTGAAGGATTAATGGTAGATTTGAATTGTCCTTTTAGAATCACCATTTGAATGGGAAAGCGCTCGACCCTTACGTTATAAACGTGAATCTTGTCACCTTCACTTTCCCGCTGTGAAGCGAAGTAAGCATGTTTATCGAGTGAGTCTACAATATATAAAAAGTCGTTGTCTGGAGATGAAATAGAAATATCCATATTCTCTGGTTTTCCAAATGAATTGGTTTCTGGATCATAAGCACTTCTGAATACATCATATCCCCCCATACTGTTATGTCCTTCAGATGAGAAATAGAGGTAGTTGCCACTGGGGTGCATGTAAGGATAGTCCTCATTAAAATCCGTATTTACCTCTCCGAATACAGGTTGTTCTTTTGACCATGAGTTATCGGGAAGACGTGTTCTAACATAAATGTCTTTATTGTCATTGTTATCTCCATAACTTGAATAATAAATACGGTTAGAGTTGGCAGGAAAATGTATTAAAGGGATGTGGTTATTTCTTTTATCTTGTCTGTTTTGAAACTCTTCTGTTACAATTAACTCCCCGCCGATGTCCTTTAAATCATATATTCTAAAGAAGCTTTCTTTATTAATTTTCGTTTTTTCTAAAACAACAGTTTCTGAAATGTTTGCAATTAATGATTTTCCATTTCTACACATTTCAATTTGTCTATCTACATCCAGCCTTGATAAAGTTCGACTTCCTGCTTTTTGTTTGTAGATTTCGAAGTTTTGAATGGCTTTGTCAAACTGATAAGTGAGGTGATAGGCTTTCCCTAAGTAATAGTATGCTTCATTTTCTACTTCATTGCTTTTTTGCACCGAATAGTTAAGGTATTTAAAAGCATCTTGTTTCTCACTTGAATTATAAAGAAGACAAGTTCCGTATCTATAATTATAATTTGGATTCCTCGGTTCCAATGAAAGCAATCTGAGGTATAGTGGGGTAGCTTCGATAAACAGTTCTTTCTGAAAATAGTTCAATGCTTTCTTTTCAATATCCTCCTTAGTCTCCTGTGAAAACAATTGGAATGCTCCAAGAAGAAGAATTAATAAGAAGGTATTTAGTTGCAAAGACATTAGTAGATTCAGTTATTTTGTGGTTTCATTGAACAATTTACGTCTTTTTTTTAAAAAGTCTCATTTTATTTTCATTTCCGGCAATTAATCGCTTTATATTATTGTGATGCAGAATGATTACAGCGGAAGACAATACGATACTGAAAATCATTAAAGATGTATTTTCATTATTAAAAACAAACTCTACCAAAAGTGGAAAAGCTATAGATGTGATGATTGCTCCTAATGAAACATAATTTGAAAGTATAAAAACAACAAGAAACAAGACAATACAGATAAGTGCAGCTTGTGGATGAACCCCTAAAATAACACCCAAAGAAGTCGCTACTCCTTTTCCTCCATTAAACCCAGCGAATACCGGGAAAATGTGGCCGATAACAACAAAAATACCAGATGTAATTTTAAGATGAATTAAATGATCATCATTCCATTCATAAGAGTTAATCAGAAAAGGAAGCAGTACTGCAAAGGTACCTTTAAGTACATCAACACTCAAAACAACAATACCCGCTTTTTTTCCTAAAACTCTAAAGGTATTTGTTGCTCCCGCATTTTTACTTCCATGTTCTCTGACATCTATATCATATTTCATTCTTCCTACCCAAACTGCTGTTGGGATGGAACCTAATAAATACGCAGCTATTCCAAATAGTATAAAGTCCATTCTTAGATCTAATTAAACACACGTAAAAACTGGCTTTTATAAGCTGAGTTTTTTGTGACATCATAAATAAATTTCCTTGATTTTTTCTTATCTGATTTCAGATTTGTAATTGCTTCATTGAAATCACCATCGCTGGAAAGAATGTTCATTACTCCATCTTTACGGTAATCATAATCTAAGAAATATAAGTATGCCCCAGGAACATCTATAATTAGACCAAAACGATCTCCAATATTAGTTCGTTGTTCAGCAAAGAACTTTGTTGGTACATATTTCATCACTGGCTCATTGTAAATATTTACGATTGCAGCTTGTTCTGTAGATGTTTTTATTCCTCGTTGTTGTTCTCCTGCCTTCGTGTATGAAGTCAATCTTAATCCCGTAATCACGATTGCATCTTGCATAGATTTTGGAACAGATTTAAATTCTTTTTTTAATGTATAATCAGATTTTATCTTATCCGCAGTTTTTAAATCTGTCCATTCTAATAAAGCTTGTTCAAGTGTTGTTGAGTTAAAGTCAGCGTCTGGAAGTCCTTCCACTTTTCTGATTTTTTCTCCGATATCTTCAAACTCTTTTGTGTTAAACGGTATACGGAATGCCATTGTAACATTTAAATCAGTCTGTTCTGTTTCTTGATTGTAGTTAAGGATTCCAACTGCTTCAGTTTCTATTGGACCTAAATCCATTCCTAAACTGATTTTACCATCCCCATTCATAGAACAAGACTTTGTATGAAGAGAAATGAAGTTTCCTTTTTCACTTCTGTTGATCAGTTTCTCTTTATTCGAAATTTGAAATTCACTTGCTGCAGCGTTATGCTGTAGGAAACCACTTGCAGACATAACTTCTGAATCATCTGGGTTATCAATAGAACTTAAGAAAGTAGGGTAGAGCCTTACACTGTCAACGCTCGTAGAGTTTCTCCAACGAATACCAACTGTAATTGTGTTTCCATCTAAATCTTTCATGTTTTCACTCACTGGAATTTGAATATTTTCAGGATTAATTGAAGTCTCAAAAGCCATCCAGTTTCTTTCAAATTTCTCACACTCATGATTCACTTTTGTAGCTCCATTAAATATAAGGTATGGATCTGCTGCTCTTAAATGTGTCTCACCATAGAAGTTAAACTGTTCACTCATCTTAAAGTCTTGATTTTGTTCAACAGCTCCCTTACCGATAGTTTGATAAGAAGTGTCTAATTTAATTTCACTAAAGTGTATTAATTGCTTTTCACTTCCTTCTATTCCGTATTCGTAATCACCACTTGCGGTATATGCTCTTCTTGCAGTAATACTCACATCAGCGTTTTTGACCTTATGGTATTTTGTAATGTAGTTGGCAATTATTTCAGCATCTTTAAATGGGTCCATTTTAGCATTTTTACGAATTACTACCTTCGAACTGTCAGGATAAATTCTTGCATCTGCAATTTCTATAAACTCGGTGTCATACGCATATATCGTTCTCTCTTTTAGACTGAACTTCGCTTTTGGAGACCTAAACTGAAGTGAGTCTTGTTTTGGATTTATACTGTAAAAGTTAGGACCTACTAAATCCATTGCTCCTTCAATTGATAAATTGTCCTCTTGCTTCTTCTCTAAGGTTAACTCATCGTTATCCATCAACCATGTAAATTGGTCAATTTTACAGATGTATTGGTTAACGGGGAACTCAACAACAGATTCTCCTTCATTGGATTTAAATACTCCCTTTCTGTCCTTAAAACTCAGGTCACCTTTAACGTTGTCTGTTTTAAATGCTAGCGGGTCTTCTGTTAGATCACCCTCTTTTTTATATTTATTAGTTAACTGGAAAGTTGACGTATCAGCTTTAACATCCCATCTTGTAAAATCAAAATTATCAGAACCCATTTTAGCATCTTTTAATTCTAAAATACCGTTCCCTTTCATTCCATTATCTTTCAATATAGTAGTTCCTCTTAAATTTGCCTCTCCATTATAGAAGGCAATCAATTCTTTGTTTGACTTAGCTTTCAGAATCTTTTGCTTAGGTAAGAATGTAATGAAAGCATCTGGACCATCTGCATCTGGGAATCGTACTCCTTGCTCTTGTGGTTTATTCACAAATGATGCAACTCCAATTGTAGAGTCAGGTAAGAATGTAAATAACTGTTTTGAAGTGGATGACGAATTTAAAAAGTTAATCACACCACCTCCTTGTAAACCACTGTTAGAAAGTAATATTTTGTTTTCATAACGTGCTTCTGTGCCATAAAACTCATAGCCTTCAGATGGAGCTTCTTCTGAGAACCCTAAGGAATAATCTGCCATTACTTTAAGTTCATTCTTCATTTTTGGGAATATTCCTGCTGAAGTTAATTCACCAGGGAAACGCAATGTCTTTTCATTAAATGTTACTAAACTATCCAATGTGAAAGGATTGATTTCAAAGTAAAAACGATCTTCAGTATATGCTCCTAAGTGCAATTGTTTTTGACTGTAGAAAACCTTTGTTTTTTCTTTAGAAACTAAAATAGGGTACTGATCAAAGCCTTTCTTTAATCCAGACCTATTGCTCACGTCATCAACTAAAATTTCACCTTTTATTCCTGTTATTACAGACTGTGATGGAATAGACTGCTTTCCATCTTCTGCCCTTAATGGGTTCACCTTAAATAAAGCCAATTCAGATTCGAAGATATTAAACTTATTGTCTTCATAACTGTAGTTTCCATTGTCGATTTTGACTTCCCATTTACCACTGTTCAACCAGCCTGCAAATACAATGTTTCTATTCTTCTTTATGGTTACCTCATTGTCTTTAGGGAAAATCGTTGTTTGCTTGGTTTCTGCAATAGAGATAAAATCAATTGCGCTAACTTTTAAATCTAAAGAACTCAAGTCGATCTTGCCATACTCCGCAATTCTGGATCTTTCCTGATTGCGAACACGAACTTTTTCCTGAAGATCTTTATTGTCATTGTTTCCTGTGTTGTCTAATCTAATTGGTGCTAAATTTGAAGAAAACGAAATGTTGTCAAAATCACTTTTACCTGATTTAGCTTTAACAAAGTGCTCAGTTTTGTCGTTAACATTTACAATTCCACGTTCTGTATCATAACTAATAAATCCTAAAGTTGATAATTCAAGAAGCTTTGGTTTAACCTGCTGAAGCGTTCGGTTTAATGCCGATGCTGCAGTACCTTCAGTCATTTCAAATTTGTCATATTTATAAGCATAATTATACAATGCCGTTAAAGGATGAATAGACTCCATTCCTTGTAAACTTTGAAATAGTCTTTCATCGTAATAATTAAAAGATTCAAAATTAGCTATCCTTTGTTGTTCTGAAGTGTTCATGTTGTAACCCAAAACGAGTTCTCCTGATTTCTTACTCCATGAAATTTCATCAACATACATATTTAATTTATGAAATGAGTTGATAAAAGGAGCTTGAGTTATTGGAGAACTTCCTCTAACAAAACGTATACTTTGTTCGTTTAAATTGTAAGTAATATCAAGTCCTGTATGAGTTATAGAGTCTTCTAAGCCTATGTGTAACGTAAAACTCGCCATTGGTGTTTTAAGACTTGTCTCATTTACACGAACTTGATCTGAGAATGAAGTAATGAACTTTTTATCATTTCTATAGTATGTTAATTGTGCCTTTTGTTCCGTGTTTCCAATACCAATAAACTCATTTGCTTCTATTGAAAATCCTCCTTTGTAATCTACTCCTTCAATTAAATTATCAATTTCAAAGTTGGCTTGATAAGATTTGAATTGTGGATACGGTATTTCTGCACTTTGTCCAGTTGACCCTTTCATTGCTCTATCCACCAATTTACCAAGTACCGGTTCGCTTATATAAGGAGTGTTTAAAATTACACTATCCGCTGTTAAGTTTGTAGATCTGAATGAGATGTTATAACTGCTTAGTGTTGCATTTGTTTCATCTGCTGGTAAACCTACCTTCTCCCAAGTATAAACACCGCCATGTCCAGTCCATTTCTCTCTTGTCAAGTCTGCTGTTCCATGCGTATTTACAATTTTAATAGAGTCAGAAAATGGATTCTTCTTTCTATCCCCACCTCTGTTAATGGTTTTACAAATAAGTGTAACGTTCTTGAATTCTATGTAGGCTGTTTTATCATTTACAAATTTAAAATCATCTCCTATGCATAACCATTGATAGTTAGGATCATCAGATATAATGCCTTTGTATAAAAAGTTACCCGAAGTGTTGAGAAACTCTTGTATTCTTCGCGGGTTTCTATTGGTGATCAACTGGTCTGTTATCTCGTGCCAATCATCAAAATCTTCTCCTGTTTTATTTGACTTTATTAAAGAATAAACAGAAGTCACATAATTATAGGTGTGTGGATAAGCAGAGTGCCTATTGTCTATCAATAGATTTACAGTACGCTTCATTTGTTGGAATCTTTCCTCAGGAAATGCTTCTTCTTGTATCAGCAATGGACGAAGTTCATTCTCTATAAATGCAGTTGCTTCTTTGTTGGCATTTGTTCCGACTATTTTAGCATAATCAGAAATAAATTGCTCACGTTCTGCATTTCCTTTGTTCTTCTGACCAAATGAATAGTTTAACGTAAATGAGAACAGTATAACGAATAGTATGTTGATTTTTATCATAATTACTTTGTTTTATGAAGCTTTAGAACAGCCCATTTTTCTTTTGTAAAAATTTCTTTAATTTCAAAACCGTGGTACTTTGCAGCGTCATCCAATGACTGAATATCTGTTTCGAAAAAGCCGCTTAATAAAAGAATTCCTTCATCCTTAATCAGGTTTGAGTATCCTTCTAAGTGTCGGAGCAAAACATTCTTGTTAATATTTGCAATTATAACGTCATAATTGTTTTTTGGTACAATCTCCAAATCTCCTTTAGCAACTATAAAGTTACTTATCTGATTGCGTTCACAATTTTCAATTGCATTCTCAACAGCTCCTTCTTCAATGTCAGTACCGAAAACATTTTCTGCTCCAAGTTTAGATGCCAAAATTCCCAGAACTCCTGTTCCTGTGCCTACATCTAATACCGACTTGGCTGCAAAGTCAATCTCTAATAGAGCTTGACTCAGTAAAAATGTCGTTTGGTGATGACCTGTTCCAAATGACATCTGTGGTTGTATTTCTACACTTAATGCAAAGCTATCGTCTAAAGGATGAAACGGAGCTCGAATTATTAGCTCCTTTTCAATGACTACAGGTTCATAGTCTGATTCCCAAACTGCATTCCAATTTTGTGAGGGGATCAATTGTTTTTTAGTATGAATCTTAACATCCGAATAAGTTTTGATCATTTGTTCTAAACTTTCTTCCTGGAAATTATCTTCACTGATATAAGCTTGAAGTGCTTCGTTCTCTTCAGTAAAACTTTCAAATCCAATCTCTGCTAACCCTTGAGTGATCACTTCAGTCCATGGATGTTTTGGAGATATGTCTAAACTTATTTGAATGTAATTCATAAACTATTTATATGTAGAGATTATGGTCAAAAAATCTTCGGTTTTTAATGAGGCACCTCCAATTAGACCTCCATCAATATCTGATTGAGACAATAATGTTTTTGCATTTGCAGGATTACAACTTCCACCATAAAGTATTGAAGTTGACTCGGCAATTGCTGGAGAATAAACTTTTGAGATTGCCTCACGTATCGCCTTGTGCATTGCATTGGCTTGTTCTGGACTTGCTGTTTTTCCCGTTCCGATTGCCCAAATTGGTTCGTATGCTATTACCGTCTTTTGGAAATCTTCAACTGGAAGATGGAAAAGAGAGTTTTTCAATTGCGATATAACAACTTCAATGTACTTCCCTGATTCACGCTGTTCTAAACTTTCTCCACAGCAGAAAAACACCTTGATGTCTTCCTCAATAGCTGCGTTTACTTTTTCTTTTAAAAATGCTTCTGATTCATTGAAAAGTTGCCTGCGTTCTGAATGACCAATTAAAACTGCTTTTGATCCAATCGCCGAAAGCTGATTCATACTAATTTCTCCAGTAAACGCACCCACTTTTTCAGGATGTCCGTTCTGAGCACCTATGTGAATATTTTTACTGTTGTCAACTATACTTTTTAAATAAATTGATGGAACAAAGTTGTAAACTTCACATCCAAAGCTGTTCTGATTTACGGCATCATCAATTGATTTATTTAGCTTTTCAGCTTCGTCAAGTAATAAATTCATTTTCCAATTTCCAGCAACAATCTTCTTCCTCATTTCTTAATCAATTTTTATAACATTCTTTGTAAGCCAATCCCAAGATGGAGTAGAGCGAAAAGGATATTTCCCTAAAACAACACCCTTATTTAAAACCATTAGTGATGGATTGGAGCGAGTAATCGCTTTTATCTCTATCTCATCGTTTTGTAAAGTAGGAATATTTAAGCCTGTTTCTTCTCTAAATGCAACAACATCTTCTTTTGAAGCAGTAGATATCATAATGACATCAATGTTGTGTCCCGCTGCTTTTTCTGCAATCTCTTTCAAACGAGAAATACGGCTAAAGTTTCCTTTACTTAGATCACGACTGAAGATCAAAATTACTTGGTCTTGTGACAAAATGTAATCTTTCAAGCTGATGTCTGTTAAAGATTCGTCTAAACGCATAACCGTATCTCCAATCGCATATATTGATGTGTCTATATCTGGCATGTAGAAATCTTCTAACGACATAGGGTAGCGATCGCCAGATGCTTTGTCAATAACGTCAATGAATTGAGCTTGATTGTTTTCAAGTATTTCTGCTATTGGTGTAAAGCCTTTTTCAACAGCGGTTAAATTCTCAACTCCTATACTTGGATCAAATTGTTGAATCGAATGCAAGATTTGAGCAACAATTGTTTTTGTTTCTCGTTTGGAGAACTTCCAGTTTTCTGTATCTCCCCAAATGGCTTTCGTGCTTTCATTTAAGTCAGTAAGCGTAGTATCCTGACCCGTTTTAGTATGGGTATAAACCATTAAGTTGGCATATTCCCCTTCTTTTCCGTCAGACATTCTCTCGATAAGATTACTTCCAACATGGTAAGGTCTGTAATCTTTCAATGGAAGATACATTAATACATAGGTTACGAAAATGGAACATACCAATGTTAGAATTAAAATCATTCCCCATTCATTTCCGAGTATTCTTCCACCTGTGCGTTTTATCCATAAAGCAAGTAGCAGAGAAACCAATCCAAATACTACAGGGAAACTCCACGTAAAAATAAAAGAGAAGAAGCTGATAAATACAAGACCAAAAGCAATCATTACGATGTTTTCTCTGGAGTTATTAATCGTAATTTTCCTTCTGGAAATAAATATAATTACAACGAGGTAAAGTAAAACGATGTCTTTCCAGAAACTCTCTGCTGGAGTCAAAGATCTCCCAATAGAACCTTTCATAGCATCACCAAAACATCCACAATCGTCTACACATTGTGGCTTCTTAACTTCACGTATGGTTACATATTTAGCTGTTTGATTAACTATTGTAATGTTTTCATTCTCTTCTGCCTGTGGTATTTTTGCCATTGCAGCTGAAGAATCAATAGCGTAGGTATCTACATCTGTGAAAGTAACATGTGGATCGCACTCCTTTGTGTGCCATGTCAAAAATGTAAAAAACAACATCATTGTTACCATTAACCAAGAGGAAGCTCTCATTTTAGAACCTAAAAGTACCATAGCACCCAATACAATCTCGAAAATACAAATGAGAATACTTATCAATAATGCCTGATCAATTAGAAACTCTAAAGTAAAGGTCTCCCAATTAAACCATTCTTTTATACGGTAAGCCAATGCACCATCTTCAAAGTATTCTTCAAGCTTGTAGGCGAAACCTTTAGGATCATTGGCTTTTATCAATCCAGAAACGATAAATAAACCACCAACTAAAACCCTGGAAATGTAAGCAAACAATAGCCAACCTTCTAAAAGGAAAACAGCGATTAGAGTCGCTGCCATTATTCCATATCCTAAAATTTTAAAGAGCAACGCGCTACTTTCAAAAGAAGGATGATAACCCATAACTAAAAAACTTAACCCAAGAAGATTAAGCGCGATAACAACAATGTTCAGGATTAGAGACTTCCCGGAAAGTGAATATTTACTGGTTTTAAGCATTTTTATCGTTTTTAAATGTTAAATGAATTAAAGCAAATACGGAATAATTAAGCATGTCATAATAGTTTGCATCTATGCCTTCGCTTATTAATGTTTTACCTTGATTGTCTTCTATTTGTTTAACGCGTAATAGTTTCATTAAAATCAAATCAGTTAATGAGCTTACACGCATATCTCTCCAAGCTTCACCATAGTCATGATTCTTGTCTTTCATCAACTTTAAAGCGATGTCAGTGTATTTATCGTAGAGTTTTCCGACTTTTTCAGCTGAAAGCTCTAAAGGAAGATTTTCTCCTTCTTTTAATTGAATCACAGCCATGACACAATAGTTAATGATGCCGATGAATTCATCTTCAATATCTTCTCCAACTTTATTCATTCCAGTCTCCTGAATTGTCCTAATTCGCTGTGCTTTTATGAATATTTGATCGGTTAACGAACTCGTTCTAAGTATTCTCCAAGCCGTCCCATAATCTTGGGTCTTCTTTTCAAATATTTCTCGGCAATTGGAAATAACTTTTGTATATTGTTCAACTGTTTCAGACATTTTTATAGTAAAAAGTATTTATGGAGGTGAAAGATAATAAATATGACTTAATTAATTGGATTAAGTGTCAGGATAAATTACATAATCTCGAATCTCCACTTATTATGGGAGTGCTAAATGTTACTCCAGATTCTTTTTTTACTGCCAGTAGAAAAGCCAGTTTTGAAGAAGCAATGACCATGGTGCATAAAATGGTGAAAGCAGATGTCGATATTATCGATGTTGGAGGTGTTTCTACCCGATCCAATGCAGATTTACTTTCTAAAGAGGAGGAGACCAGACGAGTTCTTCCTGTTATTGAGGCCATTCGAAAGCTATATCCTAATGTTCTTGTGAGTATTGATACTTTTCGTGCTGATGTTGCACGTCAAGCAGTATCTGTCGGTGCTCATATTATCAATGATGTATACGGAGGAAGTTATGATGAAAATATGTTTGATACGGTTGCAGAATTAGATGTTCCCTATATTCTAATGCACAGCAGAGGTACTGCAGCGGATATGCAGAGTTTATGCAATTATAAAGATGTTGTTATGGATGTCTGTAAAGAATTAAGTCAATCTGTGCAAAAATTACGTTCAAAAGGAGTGAAGGATATTATAATTGATCCAGGCTTTGGCTTTGCTAAAGATTTGAAACAGAATTACGAGCTTTTTGAAGGAATGAAATATCTTAAATCTCTCGATTGTCCTTTGTTAATAGGTATATCAAGAAAGTCAATGATTTATAATTTATTGAAAACGTCTTCAGATGAATCGTTAATTGGAACTACGGTTTTAAACACTGTAGCAGTGGGAAGGAATGCTTCTATTGTTCGTGTTCATGATGTGAAAGAAGCGATTGAAGTTAGGAAGCTGATGACTGCTCTAAAGAATTAATAGTTTATGGATTTAAAAGATAATTTATATGAAGTCCTTTTTGAAGCAATTCATGAAGGGTTAATATTGGTGGATAAAACTGGTGTTATTATAGAGTTGAACAAGACGGGTGAAGCAATGTTTGGTTACCAAAATAAAGAACTCATCGGACAGCGTATTGAGGTTTTGGTCCCCATGCGAGCGCGTAAAGAACATACGAGGCACCGTAATGAATATAATAACAGCCCTACAAGTCGACCAATGGGATCGGCTTTAAAGCTCGATGGTGTAAGGAAAGATGGAAGCGAGTTTCCTGTTCAAGTAAGTTTAAATCCTTTTGTAAGTAAGTCGGGAGAAAGATATGTTGTTGCTTTGATTTCCGATGTCACCGAACGCCGAGAGAATGAGGTTAAGCTTCAGAAGTTAAGAGAGTCATTAGAGCAAAAGGTCAAAGATCGAACTCAAGAATTGAGGGAGAGTGAGCGTTTGTACAAATCTATTGCACGGAACTTCCCAAGTGGTGTAATCAGTATTTTCGACCGATCTTATAAGTATCTTTTTGCAGAGGGTCAAGGCTTATATGAGTTAGGTATAGAAACGGCTGATCTAATTGGTCTGGATTATCTCAGTAGAATTGATTCAAGGGCCAGAATTCAAGTGAAGAAAGAGCTGGACGAAGTTTTTAAAGGAGAGTCCAAAAGTTTTGAAGTTGTTGTTGGTGACCGAATTTATTCAATAAACGCTGTTCCTTTGTCTGATGATAATAAGGAAGTCAATAAAATCCTTGTAGTTGAAAGGAACATTACTTCAGAAAAGGAAGTGGCGAAAAAGTTGGAAGACACTTTGAATCAGGAGCGTGAATTGACCGAAATGAAATCTAGGTTTGTCTCAATGGCTTCGCATGAGTTTAGAACTCCATTGTCTACTATAAATTCTTCAGCCAGTTTAATTAAAAAGTACCACGAAAAAAACAGTTACGATAATTTAAATAAGCATGTAGATCGAATTAAAAACTCAGTACGCAACCTGACGAGTATATTGAATGATTTTCTGTCTTTTGAAAAGTTGGAGGCAGATAAAGTGAATGTAAATTTCACTGAGTGTAATATTCCTGATATACTTCAAGAGACTTTTGATGAAATGGCAGATATAATCAAGCCCAATCAAGTAATTCGATACAATGGGCCAAAGGATTTGAAGATGTATACAGATGGACAATTGTTGAAAAACACCATGCTCAATATGCTTTCAAATGCTGTGAAGTACTCCAGGGATGATGGCGAAGTGGTGGTGCTGCTTGAAAATTTAAATAAGGGAGTCAGGATTTCTATCAGAGATTTTGGAATGGGTATTCCTCAGAAAGATCAGAAAAATCTATTTACTCGTTTTTATAGAGCGGGAAATGTCACCAATGTTGAAGGTACAGGTTTGGGTTTGAACATTGTTTTAAGGTACCTTGATTTATTGAAAGGAAGAATTTCCTTCGAATCGAAAGAAGGGGAGGGAACAATATTTTTTATTACATTGCCAAAGGA
>Ga0079223_10000125_pt1 | contig 29426 bp, 32 predicted proteins | sample Stecom2011_FD_75072 | JGI IMG/M metagenome (GOLD analysis project Ga0079223, IMG submission 75072) | Agricultural soil microbial communities from Utah to study Nitrogen management - Steer compost 2011 | ecosystem: Environmental > Terrestrial > Soil > Agricultural land | place: USA: Utah...
GACCGGGAATACCTGGAGGCGGTGGCGAGCTTGGGGCTAAAACAGCCGGAAATTGTCCTGGCGTCATGCCCCCCTCGACCCCAGGGAAAATGGCGGATGCTCAAGGCTCAAGCTCTGTTCCAGGCCCAGCGCTGGCAGGATGTTTTGATAACCCTGCGGGGGCGATCCCACAGGCTCAGCCCCGAGGAATTCTTGGAAACCAACTGGCTCAAGGGAGGCAGTTACTATAATCTAGGCCAATATAAGCCGGCGGCCAGGATACTACAACAGGTTGTGGACCAGGGTGGTGAGGGCTATCCTTTAGCCCAGGCATGGTTGCAGGAGGCCCAGCAAAAAGTCAAGTAGGGGGATAGAAGTGAAAAAACTGTGCTTGATCTTAGTTTTGTGTCTAGTCTCGGCCTGCGCTGCACCCACCGTGGCGCCGGCCACTGAGAAGCTTCCCATATATTCTGTGGAACGGGATGATAACAAGGTGGCTATTTCCTTTGATGCAGCCTGGGGAATGGAATTCACCCGGGATATCCTGGACATCCTGGATGATTACGAAATAAAAACTACCTTCTTTGTGGTCCAGTTTTGGGTGGAAGATCATCCCGAAATGGCCAGGGAGATAATCAACCGGGGGCATGAATTGGGAAATCATTCTGCTACCCACCCAGAGATGGGGAATTTATCGGCGGCAAAAATCCAGGAGGAAATCATGTCCACCCATGCTACCATTCAAGAAGTCACTGGTTTTGAGCCCTTTTTGTTCCGGCCTCCCTTTGGCCATTACAGTCCAGCCATGCTGGAAGAGATTGAATCCTTGGGCTATCATACAATTCAGTGGGAAGTGGACTCCTTGGACTGGAAGGAGCGGGGTGCGGAAGATGTTGTGTTGAGGGTTACCCAACAGGCTAGCCCTGGTTCTATCATCCTCTTTCACAATAATGCCAGGTATATAACCCAAGCACTACCCAGAATCTTGGACGATTTCCAGGTCCGGAATTTAGAGGTTGTACCCATATCTCAGTTGATATTTTACGAAGACTTTATCATCGACCACCAAGGTCGCCAACATCCAAAATAGAGGCTGGTCTCCAGCCCTAATTTTTTTGATGAGAAGGGTTTTGGGATTAAGGTGACGAATGTACAAATTAGAAGTAGAATTGTGGAATGGGGGACAGAGTATGAACTGTGACTGTGAGCGGCGCAAAGCTTTGGATGCTGTCCTGGCCGGGTATCGGGGAAAGCGGGGGGCGTTAATTCCGGTTCTTCAGAGGGCCCAGGACTTGTATGGGTTTTTGCCTAAAGACGTATTACGCCACGTTGCTGATGGCCTTAAAATTCCTCTCAGCCAAGTGTACGGCGTGGCGACTTTTTATGCCCAATTTCATCTTCAACCCCGGGGACGTAATATTATTCGGGTTTGCCAGGGCACTGCCTGTCATGTTCGGGGAGGGCAGGGAATTCTGGACAAGGTCCAGGAGGAGTTGAAAATCAAACCGGGGGAAACCACCGAGGATTTGCGTTTTACCCTGGAGCCAGTGGCATGTGTCGGCGCCTGTGGCCTGGCTCCGGTGTTGATGATTAATGATGACACCCATGGTCGCGTGACCTTGGACCAAGTTCCCGAGCTCTTGAAAGAATATCAGTAGGGTAACTGGGAGGGTATTGCCATGAAAAAGATTGAGTCGGTGGCTGATTTGAGCCGTATTAAGCAGGAGCAAATCCAACGCCAAGAAAAGCGAGGAGCCAGGGTAATAGTCGGGATGGGGACTTGTGGCATCGCCGCTGGAGCCAAGACAGTGCTCCAGGTGTTGGAAGAAGAAGTTCAGCGTTATGATATCCAGGTGGAAATTTGTCAGACTGGCTGTATTGGCATGTGCGAACAAGAGCCGCTGTTGGATGTTCAATTGCCCAATCAGGGGCGGATTACATATGGAAAAGTTACTCCCAATTTGGTTAAACGCATCGTCCAAGAGCATTTAGTTGAAGGAAATATCCTTGAGGATGCCGCTTTGGCACGCCTGACAGAGGAGGTGTGAATGGTGACTGGACAGGTTCCCACTTATCAGGAACTGGATTTTTATAACAAACAAATGCGATTTGCCTTGCGCAATTGCGGCCGCATCGATCCGGAAAATATTTATGAGTACATCGCCCGCCAGGGCTATCAGGCCTTGGGTAAGGTGCTGACCCAGCTGAGCCCCCAGCAGGTGGTGGGTGAGGTAAAGACATCTGGTCTCAGGGGGCGCGGCGGAGGTGGTTTCCCCACTGGTTTAAAATGGCAGTTCGCCCAGCAGGCGCCGGAAACAGAAAAATATATCATTTGTAATGCTGACGAGGGAGACCCGGGGGCATTTATGGACCGCTCTGTGTTGGAGGGTGATCCCCATACCTTGGTGGAAGGCATGATTATTGCCGCCTATGCCATCGGGGCCAGTCAGGGTTATATCTATGTGCGGGCCGAATATCCCTTGGCTATTCAGCGCCTAAAGACTGCCATCGCCCAGGCAGAAGAGCTGGGCCTTTTGGGAGAAGACATTTTTTCCAGCGGCTTTAGTTTCCAATTGCATATCAAAGAGGGGGCCGGTGCCTTTGTCTGTGGTGAGGAGACAGCCTTGATGGCTTCCATTGAGGGAGAACGAGGTATGCCTCGGCCCAGGCCACCCTTTCCTGCCCAAAGGGGCTTGTGGGGTAAACCCACCAATATCAACAATGTGGAGACCTATGCCAATGTGCCTGTAATCCTCCTGGAGAGTGGGGCAAAATTTTCACAAGTGGGGACAGAGAAGAGCAAAGGAACCAAGGTCTTTGCCCTGACCGGCAAGATAAAAAATACTGGTTTAGTGGAAGTTCCCATGGGAATCAAATTGCGGGAGATTATATTTGAGTTGGGAGGAGGTATATCTTCCGGAAAAGATTTCAAGGCTGTTCAGATTGGCGGCCCTTCGGGGGGCTGTATTCCTGCCCAGCTCTTGGATTTGCCTGTGGACTATGATTCCCTGGTGGAAGCCGGTGCTATGATGGGGTCTGGAGGACTGGTGGTTATGGACAGCGACACCTGCATGGTGGACCTGGCCCGGTTTTTCCTAAACTTTACTCAATCGGAGTCCTGTGGCAAGTGTACGCCCTGTCGGGAAGGGACCAAGCGGATGCTAGAGATTCTGGAACGCATCACCCAGGGTGAAGGTCGAGAGGAAGATCTAGACCTTTTGGAGCAACTGGGTGAAACCATCAAGGCCACCTCACTGTGTGGCTTGGGTCAGACGGCTCCCAATCCGGTGCTCAGTACATTGCGTTATTTTAGGCATGAGTATGAAGCCCATATTCGGGATAAGAAATGCCCTGCCGGGGCGTGCTCCGCCCTTCTCCAGCACCGCATCATTCCTGATCTGTGCCGAGGATGTACGCGCTGTGCAAAGGTGTGCCCAGTGGGAGCAATCTCGGGCAAGGTCAAACAAGTCCATAAAATTGATTCCTCGGCTTGCATCAACTGTGGCGCCTGTCTCGAGGCCTGCCCCTTCGATGCCATCGAAAGAGCTTAGCAAGGGAGTGAGCGAGAGTGAAGGAAGTTCAAGTTTACATTGATGATATTCCCGTGATGGTGCCCCGGGACAGCACTGTGCTGGAGGCTGCTCGCCGGGCCGGTGCTGATATCCCTACCCTTTGTGAGCACGCCAATCTCAGTGGTTTTGGTGCCTGCCGCATGTGCGTTGTGGAGGTGGAAGGTGCTAAAAATTTGCCCGCCGCCTGCGTTCAGCCCGTGGCCGATGGCATGAAGGTGCACACCGAGAGCCAAAAGGTGGTTCGAGCCAGGCAAGACATTCTGCGCTTGATGCTGGCCAATCATCCTCTGGATTGTATGACTTGTGAGTCCGCTGGAAATTGCAAGTTGCAGGATTATTGTTACCGATATGGTGTTGCCGACACCCCCTACCAGGGGGAAGTTAGCCAACGGGAGGTGTTGGATTGTAACCCCTTCATCCTGCGGGACTATACTAAATGCATTTTGTGCGGGAAATGCGTGCGGGCCTGCGCTGAAATTCAAGGCAATTTTGCCGTGGACTTCTCCCAGCGAGGCTTTGCCTCGGAAATAGCTGCTCCCTACGGTGAAGAGTTGGAAGGTGGGGGGTGCACCTTTTGTGGGCATTGCCTGGATCTCTGTCCCACTGGAGCCCTCCAAGCCAAGATTGGTCAGGGGGAGGCCAGGACATGGGAGCGGCAACGGATAAAGACCACCTGTGCATATTGCGGCGTCGGCTGCAATTTGTATTTGGAAGTTAAGGACGATAAAGTTGTCGGCGTGGCCCCGGACTTTGATGCCCCGGTGAATAAGGGCCATCTCTGTGTCAAGGGCCGGTTTGGCTGGGACTATATACACAGCGAGAACCGGCTGACCACACCCCTATTGCGCCGAGAGGGAGAACTGAAACCGGCTACTTGGGATGAGGCTCTGGATGCTGTGGCAGATAATCTTACAGAAATCAAAAAAGAGCACGGTTCCGACAGCATTGGTTTACTGAGTTCTGCCCGTTGTACCAACGAGGAAAATTACTTGGCGCAAAAGTTTGCCCGGGCGGTGGTGGGCACCAATAATATAGACCATTGCGCTCGTCTCTGACACGCTGCCACCGTGGCCGGTCTGGCCACTGTATTGGGTAGCGGCGCCATGACCAACAGCATCGACGATGCTGTGACGGCAGATGCCTTCTTGATTGCCGGTTCCAACACCACTGAGGCTCATCCCGTCATCGGTGCAAAAATCAAGCGGGCCCTGGGCCGAGGCGCCAAAATGGTAGTGATAGATCCCCGTCGCACTGAATTGGCGCGCATGGCCGATGTCCATCTCCAAATCAAGCCGGGAAGCGATGTGGCAGTGCTCAATTGCCTGCTCCATGTCATCATTGACCAGGGGCTACTGGATACAGATTATATCCGACAGCATACCGAAAACTTTGCGGCCACCAAGGCCATGGTGGCAGAATATACACCTGACTATGTGGCAAATTTGGCGGGGGTAGAGAAGAAGGACTTGGTGGAAGCGGCACGGATATATGGCTGTGCCAATTCTGCAGCTGTTTTCTATACCATGGGTATAACCCAGCATCGCAATGGCACAGATAATGTAAGATGTATCGCCAACCTGGCCCTGGCCACCGGCAACTTGGGTCGGCCTGGCACCGGCATTAATCCCCTGCGAGGGCAAAACAATGTCCAGGGGGCTTGTGACATGGGAGCTTTGCCCGATGTCTACCCGGGATATCAACCTGTTGGGACTGCAGCGGCCAAGTTCGCCCAACTGTGGGGGACCGAACTGCCGGACAATCGGGGTCTTACCGTGGGCGAAATGTTGGCCGGTTCCTTAAAGGCCATGTATATAATCGGCGAGAATCCCGTTCTTAGCGATCCTGACAGCAATCATGTTGTAGAGGCTCTAAAGAAGCTGGATTTCCTGGTGGTGCAGGACCTCTTTCTCACAGAAACTGCCCAATTGGCTGATATAGTGCTGCCGGCGGTGAGTTTCGCTGAAAAGGAAGGGACCTTTGTCAATACCGAACGGCGGGTGCAGAAGGTAAATAAGGCCATCCAAGCGGTGGGGCAGAGCCGCGCAGATTGGCGTGTGCTCACCCAGTTGGCCAATTTGATGGGTCATAAATGGGATTATTCCTGCCCCCAGGATGTGTTTGCCGAAATCACCCAGGTGGCACCAGCCTTTGCAGGGCTCAGTTACGCCCGGGTGGAGCAAGAAGGCATTCCGTGGCCCTGTCCCAAGCCAGACCATCCGGGAACACCTATTTTACACCAAAATGGGCCAGCCCGGGGCAAGGGGATTTTTTCGGCGATTGCCCATAAAGGTGCCCAGGAGACCCCGGATTCAGAGTATCCCCTCTTGCTCACCACCGGGCGCAATTTGTTTCATTATCATACCGGAACCATGAGTCGCAATGCCAGCGGTTTGGCTGCGCAACGGGATACCGAGCTGATGGAAATTAGCTTTGCCGACGCTCAGGCCTTGGATTTAGTCTCCGGTAGCAAAGTTAAGGTGATTTCCCGGCGGGGCGAAATCACTGTGCCTGTTGAGGTTACACCTCGGGTTCCCCAAGGTGTTGTGTTTATGACCTTTCATTTTCGGGAGTCCGCTGCCAATATTTTAACCAATCCCGTTTTGGATCCTGAGTCTTTGACGCCGGAATTGAAGGTCGCCGCGGTGCGGATAGAAAAACTGTAATACAACAAGGCTGCGTTTTGCAGCCTTGTTTAGTTGCCTTGGAAATATTCTCATGTTAATATTTTAACATACCGATACTAAAGTGATAGGAGGCTGATTATTTGGAGAAGACAAGACGTATTCCCGATGTTGTCATTCGAAGGCTGCCAGTATATCTCCGCTATTTACAGCAGTTAAAACGATATGAGGTTGAAACTGTATCTTCACAACAAATGGGTCATGACCTCAACCTCAATCCCGCCCAGATTCGAAAAGACCTCTCTATTTTTGGCGATTTTGGTATCAAAGGCATGGGCTACCGGGTCGCAGAGCTTCAGGAGAAATTGTCGGCTATTCTAGGCTTGGATAAGGAGATTCCCATCGTCCTGGTGGGTGTGGGTAATTTGGGTGCAGCCCTTTGCCGGTATAACCGTTACCAACAGACCTCCACTCGTATTGTTGGACTATTCGATGGCCACCCCGCTAAGGTCGGCCAGGTTCATGGTTCATTGGAGGTACAGCCCATGGAGGAATTGGTGGACTTTGTCAAGGAAAAGGGTATAAAGATGGCAATGATTGCAGTGCCTGCCAGTGCTGCCCAATCAGTCTGTGATGCCTTGGTTGCGGCGGGAATCAAGACAATCTTAAATTTTGCCCCGGTCTTGTTGACTGTGCCTGATTCCATTAGGGTGCAAAATTCAGACGTGACTGCAGAATTACAAGCTCTGGCTTATTATTTGTAACATTTCACCATTCCCGATACGGCAGGAATTTGATTGCCAGTATCGAAGTAAACAACAGCTAATGAGATTAGGAGGAATCAGGGTGGTACCATACAGGCGAGAGCGCGATCTTCTAGGAGATAGAGAAGTTCCCAATGATGTTTATTACGGTATTCAGACGGTAAGGGCTTTGGACAACTTTCCCATCACGGGATATAAACCTCATCGGGAACTAATTTTGGGGCTGGCCCATGTAAAAAAGGCTGCAGCCCAAGCCAATATCGAGGTAAAGCGGTTAAATCCAAAAATCGGTAAAGCAATTGTTGCAGCCTGCGAAGAAATCTTGCAGGGTAAATTAGTGGACCAATTCGTCGTAGATGTCATCCAAGGAGGGGCCGGCACTTCTATCAATATGAATGCCAATGAAGTAATCGCCAATAGGGCTATTGAACTGCTGGGTGGCAACAAAGGGGAATATATTTTGGTTTCTCCAAATACCCACGTAAATATGGCGCAATCCACCAATGACGCCTTTCCCACTGCCATTAAGATTGCTTCTTTGACGCTGGCTCGTTCACTAACACAGGCCCTGAAGGGGCTGGGACAAGCTCTGCAGGACAAAGAGCAAGAGTTTGACGGAATAATAAAAATGGGTCGTACTCATCTTCAAGACGCTGTTCCCATCCGCTTGGGCCAGGAATTTGGGGCATGGGCCAACGCCATCCGTAGGGATATCGCCCGCATCGGCGCTGCAGCCCAAGGGTTGCAGAACATTAGCATGGGGGCAACTGCTGTTGGCACAGGTCTCAATGCCGACGAGGACTATATTCAACATGTTACTAAAATCTTGGTTGATAATACGGAACTTCCTCTGGAACAGACCAATAATATGGTGGATGCTACACAGAATGCCGATGTATATGTGGCACTCTCCAGCAGTCTGAAAATTTGCGCAGTTAATCTTTCCAAGATGGCCAATGATTTACGACTTCTAGCTTCTGGACCCAGGTGTGGGCTAAATGAAATTAACCTGCCTGCCGCCCAACCGGGTTCTTCTATTATGCCGGGTAAAGTCAATCCGGTTATGGCTGAAGTTGTAAACCAAGTGGCTTTTCAGGTTATGGGCAATGATGCCACCGTGGCCATGGCCGCCGAGGCTGGTCAACTGGAACTCAATGTGATGGAGCCTGTTATGGTCTTCAATTTGTTGCAATCCCTGGACATTCTTCGCAATGTGGTAGAGGTATTTACCAAGAAATGCGTCATGGGGATTACAGCCAATGTCCAGCGTTGTCGGCAGATGGTGGAGCAGAGTGTAGGGATTATCACCGCCATCAACCCCCATGTGGGGTATGAAACTGCTACGCTTGTTGCCAAAGAAGCGATTACCACCGGCCGCCCCATTCGGGAAATTGTCCTAGAACGCGGCATACTCGCCGAAGAGGAGCTGGATATTATCCTTAACCCGCAGGAGATGACCAAGCCGGGCATTGCCGGAGCTGACCTGCTGAAATAAATTTGGTTCCACGCACCATTTTCTGTCTTTTAGACTGAGAATGTGCATGTACTCACAATGATAAGGGGTGATTTATTTGAAAACGACCTTTCCCGGGGGCATTCATCCAGCCTACAACAAGGACTTGACGGCGGACAAGCCTATTGTGGACATGCCCCTCCCCAAGCAGGTGCGACTGTTGTTTAGACAGCATATCGGCGCACCTTGTAAACCTCTGGTTGCAAAAGGTGATGAAGTAAGTGTGGGACAAAAAATCGCCGACACCGACGCCTTTGTGGCTGCGCCCATCATTGCCAGCGTCAGCGGTAAGGTCACCGCCGTGGACCAAGAAGCTGTGACCATCGAGACCGATGCCGAAAGCTCAGCTTACCAGGGGGAGCCCAAGGAATATGGCTCTCCGGAAGAGTTGAGGCAGCTCATCCGCGAGGCGGGTATTGTGGGATTGGGAGGTGCCACATTTCCCACCCATGTAAAACTCAGCCCACCGGAAGGGAAAGAGGTGGAGACCCTAATTCTCAACGGTGCCGAATGTGAACCTTTTCTCACCACCGATCATCGAGTGATGGTGGAGAAGGGTGAAGAACTCATCCAAGGTATTAAACTCTTAATGTATGCCTGTGGCGCCGAGTCAGCCATCATTGGTATCGAGGACAACAAACCTGACGCTATTGAGAATCTGACCCAACTCACCCAGGATATTGATAACATCCGGGTTGCAGCTGTGCCGGTGGTATACCCCCAGGGTGGCGAGCGTCAGCTCATCAATTCCCTTACAGGTAGGGAGGTTCCCGTGGGTGGTCTGCCCTTGGACGTGGGTATCGTGGTGAGCAATGTCGCGACAGCAGTGGCAGTTCATCAGGCTATTAACCTGGGGCAGCCTCTTATTGACCGGGTTGTCACCGTGTCCGGGCGGGGAATTGACCAGCCTGCTAACGTCAGGGTGCGGATGGGAACATCCATCGCTGACCTAGTTGAATTCTGTGGTGGTATGACAGAAGATGCTGCCAAAGTAGTCAACGGCGGCCCCATGATGGGCAAAGCAGTCAGCGACATCGATGTGCCGGTTACCAAGGGTACTTCCGGCATTTTGGTGTTTACCGAACCGGAAGTGCGTATCTATGAAGAGAAGACTTGTATCCGTTGCGCTCGTTGTGTCGACGCCTGTCCCCAAAGATTGATGCCGAATTACTTGGCCTTGTATGTGCGCAAAGCAATGTACGATGATGCTGAGAAAATTCACCTTTTTAACTGCATCGAATGCGGTTGCTGTTCATATGTCTGTCCCGCCAGGATTCCTCTGGCTCACTATATGCAGGTGGGCAAGAATGAAATTAACAGCCGGCGGCGCAAGTAGCAGGCAGCAAGAGAAAAGGAGGGATAACTATGTCTGAAAAATTTAAAGTAGGGCCATCACCTCATATACTGGGAGCCAGATCCACCAGCAGCATTATGTGGGATGTGGTAATTTCTCTAATACCTGTTTCCCTGGTGGCAATTTTGTATTTCGGCATCAGTGCTGTAACTATCTTGATTACTTCGACCCTGACAGCCATGATCTTGGAAGCGCTGGTCTTATACAAAAGCCTCAAGCCCGCCTACATCATTGGGGATGGCAGCGCTGCAGTTACAGGGCTCTTGGTAGGGTTAATCTTGCCGCCTTCGGCTCCCATTTGGTTGGTGATGATTGCCAGCGCCACCGCCATCCTCTTGGCTAAACACGCCTTTGGCGGGATAGGAAACAATATTTTTAACCCCGCCCTTGTTGCCCGTGCCGTGGTATTTATGGCCTGGGCTAGCTTTATGACCCGGTGGCATGCGCCCTTGGAATTGGGCAATTGGTTTACTACTTTTACAGATGTGACCACCAGTGCTACTCCCCTGGGCGGTGCTGAACACACCCTGTTGGACACCTTTATTGGCAATATCGGTGGCAGTCTGGGTGAAACATCGGCTCTGGCCATATTGTTGGGCGGAATTTACCTATATCTTAAAGGTCATATCGATTGGCGGATTCCTGGAGGCTATATCGGGACAGCGGCGATATTTGCCTTGGTCACTAATCAGTTCTCCTGGGAAACCATGATCTTTCAGTTGACAGCTGGAGGATTGCTCTTTGCGGCTGTTTTCATGGCCACCGATATGGTCACCTCACCTACCACCAAGAGGGGGCGCATTATTTTTGGTATCGGCTGCGGCTTTATCACCATGTTTATTCGTCAGTTTGCCAGTGCTCCTGAAGGTGTCACCTACGCAGTTTTGTTCATGAATGCATTGGTCCCTCTGATTGACCGCTATACTGTTCCGAGAACCTTCGGGGAGGTGAAGCATTAATGAATACATCGCTGAAGATGATCTTGGTCCTGGGCTTGATTGCTGCGATTTCTGCTGGGGTGCTTTCTGGAATTAACCTCTTGACAGGCCCCATTATCGAGGAGCAGGCCGAAATTCGCTTACAAGAGACCCTTGCCCAAGTGTTAGAAGCTGAGGAGTTTGTTGAGCAGGAAGGCTCTGAATACATTCTTTGGCATGCACAAGATAACGGAAATCTGGTGGGCTATGTCGTCCGCCTATTGGGACAGGGTTACAGCTCCGACGGCATTGACATCCTTGTGGGCTTGGACAGCGACGCCGTGGTGCAGGGAGTATATATTTTCAGCCATTCCGAAACCCCGGGGCTGGGAGACAAGGTTGCCGCTGCAGACTTCTTGACCCAGTTTGAAGGCAAGGGTCTTGATGATGCTATTGCCTCCGGTGATGATGTGGATGCCATCTCCGGCGCGACTTCGTCCTCCATGGCCGTAATCGGCAGCGTTCGCAACGCTGTTCAATTTGTTGGCTCTTACGCCGGCTTGGTGGAGGAAGCTCCCACCATCGACTTCGCTTCCATTCCCGATGGGGTCTATGCTGGAACTGGGCGCGGTTTTGGCGGCGAGCTTAGCGTGGAAGTAACCATTGAAGGCGGAGAGTTGACCAATGTCCTCGTAACCCAGCACGGCGAGACAGCGGGGATTTCTGATCCTGCCCTGAGCCAAATCCCCGACGCCATGGTGGAAAGCCAGAGCGTTGAGGTTGATACCGTCTCCGGTGCCACCATGACCTCCGATGGAATCATTAGTGCTGTTCGGGATGCTTTGGCGGAATTTGGCGGTGGAGAGGCCGATGCCCCCATCGAGATTTCCACTTTGTTGCCAGGCAAATACGTGGGCGCAGCCGATGGTTATAAAGGAGAAATCAGTATAGAAGTAATTGTCTCAGCAGGTAAAATTAGCGAGATTACCGTGCTCAGCCATACCGACACCACTGATATAGCTGACCCGGCCTTTGACACCGTGATTTCTAACATCGTAGAGGACCAGAGCCTGGAAGTGGATTTGGTCAGCGGTGCAACCTTTTCCAGTGAGGGCTTGATCGATGCGGTTAAGGATGCCCTGCGTTCCGATGTCATCTTAGACATCTCTTCCCTGGCCGATGGTGAATACAGTGGCGAAGCCGAGGGTTTCAGTGGCGATCCCATTCAGGTCACCTTTGTGGTGGAAGATGGTGAGATTGTCAGTCTGGAAGCCCAGCACAGTGACACCCCCGATGTGGCAAATCCCGCTATCAACGAGCTAAAGGATGCGATCATCGATGGTCAAACCCTGGAAGTGGATTTGGTTAGCGGTGCAACTTACACCTGCCAGGGGCTACTGGATGCCATCAAAAAGGCCATCCAAAATGGTCCCAGCTTGGATGTTTCCACTCTCCCCGATGGAGTATTTGAAGGCACAGGTGCTGGATTTATGGGCGACATAACCGTACAGGTGACCGTCAGCGCCGGTGAGATTTCTGACATCGAAATTGTCCAAGAAAATGAAACTCCGGAAAATCTGAATATGGCTAAGGCATTGCTGGATGCAGTCATGGAAGAACAGACCCTGGAAGTTGACCTGGTTAGCGGTGCCACTGGGTCCAGTGAAGGCTTGTTGGAAGCCGTGGAAGCAGCGCTGATGAGCGCTGTCCAATAGGAGGTGGCAAAGATGTCTTTAAAAACTGAGGTAGTTCGCGGTATTTTCAAGGAAAACCCTATCTTCCGTTTACTTTTGGGTATGTGTCCCACTCTGGCAGTGACCACTCTGGCCATCAACGGTGTGGGAATGGGGCTGGCCACCACAGCAGTCTTACTGGGATCAAATTTGGTGGTCTCTGCCCTAAAGAAAGTCATTCCCAGCCAAGTCAGGATTCCCGCTTATATCGTCGTCATCGCCTCCTTTGTCACTATGGTGGGCATGATTATGGAAGCCTTTATGTATCCGCTCTATGAGGCGCTGGGAATATTTATCCCGCTAATCGTTGTTAATTGCCTGATTTTGGGCCGCGCTGAGGCCTATGCCTCTAAAAATAGCCTGGGTAAATCCGCCGTGGATGCTCTGGTTATGGGTGCGGGCTTTACCCTTAGCCTGACGGTATTGGGTATCGTCCGGGAATTCCTGGGTGCTGGTTCCATTTTTGGCCTAACTTTGGTGGGGGAAGGTGCCAGCATGCCGGTAATCTTCGCCTTACCTCCAGGCGCATTCATTACCCTTGGGCTGTTGTTGGCCTTGATTAATGGCCTAACTGCCCGGCGTAGCAAGCTGTCCGCTGCCTGCCAAGATCAGGCATTGGCCAAGAGGGAGGGATAAGCCATGCAAGAGATTCTTTTGATTTTCTTCGGCGCAGTATTCTTTAACAACTTTGTCCTGAACAGGTTTTTAGGCATCTGTCCCTTCTTAGGAGTGTCAAAGCGAATCGAAACCTCCCTGGGGATGGGCATGGCCGTGGCCTTTGTCATGACCCTGGCATCAATAATTACCTGGGTTCTGCAGGGTTTAGTGTTGAATAAATTGGGCCTGGAGTATCTCCAGACCATCACCTTTATCCTGGTAATCGCTGCCCTGGTCCAGTTTGTGGAAATGTTTCTGCAGAAGGTGAGCCCGACTTTGCATAAAGCCTTGGGTGTGTTTCTACCCCTAATTACCACCAATTGCGCTATCTTGGGTATCGCCTTGCTTAACATCGATTTTGGCTATAACTTGCTTCAAACCATCGTGCACGCCCTGGGCGCTGCCCTGGGATTCACCCTGGCGCTAATTCTCCTTGCCGGAATCCGTGAAAAACTCGAAATCAATGATGTTCCAGATGCTTTTGCGGGAATCCCCATAGCCTTAATTTCAGCGGGGATCCTTGCCCTGGCATTCTCTGGATTCGTCCTATAGGCGGTGAATCGAATGTTAATTGATATTCTGATTCCTATTGTTACCATGACAGCCTTGGCGGTGTTGTTTGCAGGCATCCTGGCTGTAGCCAATATCGCATTCAGTGTGGAAAAGGATCCTCGGGTTGAAGAGATTTTGGAGGCATTACCTGGTGCCAACTGTGGCGCCTGTGGTTACGCCGGTTGTGCAGCCTTTGCCGAAGCAGTGGCCAAGGGGGAAGCACCGGTGAATGGTTGTCCGGTGGGCAGAGAAAAAGTTGCTGAGGAAATATGCAGGATTATGGGCGTTTCTGGCGAACAAGAAAGTGAGGCGGAAAGACATACTGCCCGCTTGGTTTGCCAAGGGACCCACGAGGCAGCCAAGACCAAGATGGATTACCACGGTGTTCAAGATTGCCGGGCGGCTACATTGATTAATGGTGGAGATAAGACTTGCCCCTATGGGTGTCTAGGATTGGGCACATGTGTCCGGGCGTGTCCCTTCGATGCCATTCAGATGGGCGATGACGGATTGCCGGATATCGACCAGGAACTGTGTACCGGCTGTGGCAAATGTGTGGAAGCTTGTCCCAAGGATGTCATCAGCATGTTTCCCAGCAGTGCTGAGGTCATGGTTGCCTGTAATTCTAAGGCCAAGGGGGCCCCAGTTCTCAAGGCATGTAAGGTAGGTTGTATCGCCTGCGGGAAATGCGTTAAGGTTTGTCCGCAGGATGCTATATCCATGGTTGATAACTTGGCGGTGATTGATTCTCATAAGTGTACCAATTGTGGTACATGTATCGAGGCTTGCCCCACTAACGCTATTGTGAGGGTATAAAAAAGGGCAGCGCCTGTCTTTTCATGACAGGCGCTAACCCTTCATTCCTCTATGGGGGAGGGTTGCTTGTTGAGGATATTCATTCTCTTTATCGCTATGATTATTTTTTGGTTAGTTGTGGCCGGTTTTTCTCTTCCTGCGCTAATTGTTGGAACGGCGGCAGTGCTCTTTGTACTGTGGTTGAATCGAGGGCAAATCCGGTCACTGGAGGCAAATTGGCAACTTGGTATCAAGAATATATTTTTCCTAGCCTTGTTTGGGTTGAGTTTACTTTGGCAAATTGTGCTGGCCAATGTCCAAGTGGCCAAGATTCTATTGAATCCCAAAATGCCAATGCAGCCAGGGATAGTATCCTTTAGTCCTGGCCTTAAGACTGACCTCAGCAAGGCAATTTTGGCCAATTCTATTACCCTGACTCCCGGAACCCTGACCTTGGATGTCCAAGGTGATGTGTTTGTAGTTCATGCTCTGACCCTAGCTGCTGCCCAGGGGATAGTAGAGTGGCCGTTGATTTCTTGGTTACGCAAGCTGGAGGGGAGCAGAGAATGACTGAATTTATGCTGTTAGTTACCATAGCCCTGGTGGTGCTTGTCTTTATTTGTCTGGGCAGGGCTGTTATCGGGCCCACAGCAGTTGACAGGTTGCTGGCAATTAATATAATTGGCACCAAGACTGTAGCTATCATAACGATAATATCATATGTTTTTGGAGAGCAGTTTTTTTTGGATGTTGCCTTGGTCTACGCGCTGATCAGCTTTTTGATGACGGTAACTGTGGCAAAATACCTGGACACCGGTAAACTGTCCTAAGGAGGCGCGGATATGGATATCAGAGATATTTTGGTCTTGGTTCTTATGGCTGGCGGCGTGTTCTTCTTTGCCATAGGTACCCTGGGGTTATGGCGTTTCCCCGATGTGTTTTCCCGGGCCCATGCCTCGACAAAATGCGATACCTTGGGTTGTGGTTTAATTCTGTTGGGGCTCGTCCTGCGCATGGGAATTTCCCGGGCTAGCTTAGAGCTTGCCCTAATTATAGGGTTTATCTGGATTACCAATGCCACTGCTGCCCATCTCATCGGCAAGGCTGCCTATAGAAATGATTATCCTATGACGCCGGGGACATTTAAGTGGAATTTCCAGGACAAAGGGGAGTGAAGGCATGTTAGAACTACTCAATGTCCTTTTGCTGCTCTTTTTGATTGTCTGCGCTATCATTGTGGCCAGGACCAGGGATCTCCTCAGCGCGGTAATTATTTTTGCAGCATATTCATTGGTAATGGCTGTTATATGGCAGCAGCTGGAGGCCCCTGATCTGGCCATTACCGAGGCGGCCATGGGTGCAGGAGTGACAACTATTCTTCTCTTGGTGGTTATCAGCAAGACCGGGAGGCATGAAAAATGAGGGCGGCGTTAACCACTGTTGTCTTGGTGTTAATTGGCCTTATTTTGCTGTTTATGGTGGCGGAGATGCCTACCTTCGGCGAGATGGGTCCTGCCTATAACGAGGTGGCCCATCATTATACCCAGTGTGCCGTGGATGAGACCGGCGCCACCAATGTTATTTCGGCAATTATTCTGGATTGGCGGGCCTACGATACCTTGGGCGAAGCCACTGTGCTTTTTGCAGGTATTGCGGCGGTATTGGCCATTTTGGCTGCCCATGGTCAGCGCAAAAAGGGGCGATAAAGATGCAAGACATGGTCTTACAGACTGTGGCCAAACTACTCATTCCCTTTATTCAACTGTATGGAATGTACGTGATTTTTCATGGCCATATTTCCCCCGGCGGTGGATTTGCCGGCGGTGCTATCGTAGCTTCCAGTTATATACTTTATGCTTTGGCTCATGATGTGGGGGCTGGGTTTAAACAATTTCCCCGTCTGGTGGCCAAGTGGCTAGAATCTTTGGGTGGACTGATTTTTCTTTTGGTGGGGTTGGTGGGAATAATCCGCGGCGTCCAGTTTCTGACTAACATTCCCGAATGGTTGGGACAAGTTGGTAGCATCTTTAGTGCTGGAATAATTCCCCTCTTAACTGTGGCTATAGGCATGAAGGTCTGCAGTACCATTGTTACCCTGTTCTACAATCTTATGGAGGAAGATCATGATTAGTAACCTGGTGGACAATTTACACTTCCTTACCGCAATTCTCTTATTTTTAATCGGGTTTCATACCATGCTTACGCATTCAAACCTTATTAAAAAGATTATCGGCATGAATATCATGGAAACCGGCATTTTTTTGTTCTTTATTTCCATTGGCTATGTGGAGGGAGGCAGTGCCCCCATCATCCGAGAAGGTACAGCCATGGTTAACCCTTTGCCATCGGCCCTAATTCTTACCGGCATCGTAGTCGGCGTCAGCTTGACAGCTTTTGCTTTGGCTTTAGTCATCAAATTATACAGATACTATGGGACTATAGATGCCGATGAAATCATGCGCCTGAGGAGCAATGAAGAATGAGCCATCTACCCGTACTTTTAGTAATTGTATACCTGGGTTCTGCCTTTCTAACGCCGTTGCTGTCCCGGCTGAAGCGGTTTTCTGCCAACTGGTTCGCCGTGGGGGTGGCAGCTCTGGGCCTACTGGTCTCCGGGACATCGGCCTTATACCTGGCCGAGGTTGGCCCCTTCAGCTATTTTCCCGGTGGGCACCCGTTACCCTGGGGAATTGAGATTTCAGTTGATTGGGTCGCTGTTTACATGCAGCTCACCATCAATTTCATCGCTTTTATGGTGTTAATTTACAGTAAGGCGGATTTAATCAGGGAGGTGGAGCAGGGAGCTATATCCTGGTATTACACCCTCTTTTTCCTGCTGATGGCGGCCTTGAATGGATTAGCCCTGGCTGCTGACCTGTTTAACATTTATGTTTTTACTGAGATTAGTTCTTTAACAGCCTGCGCCCTGGTGGCGATAAAATCCCAGCGCCAATGTGTCGAGGCGTCGCTGAAATACATGATTCTCAGCACACTGGGTTCTGGTATGGTGTTGTTGGGCATCAGTCTCATATATATGGTAACAGGGCATCTCAATATCAATGTCTTGGGACAGGCTCTGCCAGCAGCTTTCGCGGCATATCCCTGGAACATCCTGGTGGCTCTTTCTCTATTTATAATCGGCTTTGGAATAAAGTCGGCGCTATTTCCCCTGCACGTGTGGTTGCCCGATGCCCATTCCTCAGCGCCAACACCATCCAGTGCAGTTCTCTCGGGGCTAGTTATAAAGGTCTATGTCATTGTCTTGGCCAAGATAATCTTTCAAGTGTTCGGCATTGATTTGTTTTCAGCAATACCCATTCCCGAAGTTTTGCTGTTGCTGGCCACCTTTGGTATCTTCGCCGGTTCTATATTGGCCATCGGCCAAAAGGATATCAAGCGGATGTTGGCCTATTCCAGCGTTGCCCAGATTTGCTATATTTATATGGGCCTGGCCTTGGTTACCGAGACCGGGGCTGTGGGTGGACTTTTGCATGTGTTTAACCATGCGGTGATGAAGAGCTCCCTCTTTTTGGCCGCCGGGGCAATCATCTATAAAACCGGCATCCGCAAAATTGAAGATCTGGCTGGGATTGGTTATCGGATGCCAATTACCATGGCTGTCTTCAGTGTGGGGGCCTTGTCCATGGTGGGGATTCCAGGATTCAGTGGTTTTATCAGTAAGTACTATTTGGCCTTTGGGGCCTTAGATGCTGGCAAGCCCTTCTATGTGGCAGTGATTTTGCTCAGTAGTTTACTCAATGCCATCTATTATTTTCCCATCATCGTGCGTGCGTTTTTTGGCCAGGGCGGGGGCAAGTTTTCCAGGGATAATTTACCCCGGATGATGAGTCTACCTATGTTGGTGTTGGCCGGAATTACGGTCTACTTTGGCATTCTGCCTGGAGGGCTAGTAAAAATAGTTGAGCTGGCAGCCGCCACCTGGCTACGCTAAAATGGAGGCGAATGTACCGTGAGCGGTTATTATAATTATCTGCCCTTCTGGGCTACCTTATTACCAATTTTAGCAACCGTACCGTTATATTTTCTTGAACGGCGTTCGGCTTTGGTGCGGGATTTTTTCGCCCAAGTGGTTTCTGGGGTTACAGTGCTGCTAGTTGTCCTGATGTATCCCTATATTCAGAGCAATGGCGTAATTGGTGTATCCTTTCCCCGGGTTTTGCCTCCCTTTGGCATTTCCTTTCGGGCTGACACGCTGGGTTTTTTCCTGGCTTTGATTGCCGCAGTTGTATGGTTTTTATCCACCATCTATTCTCGGCAGTATATGGGGCATGAGAAGGCGGGCAATCGTTTCTACCCCTTCATGCTGTTGAGCTTGGGCGGTTGCCTAGGTGTTTTCCTCACCGGTGATTTCTTTAGCTTATTTGTGTTCTTTGAGCTGATGTCCTTGGCCTCCTATGTGTTGGTGGTGCATGAGGAATCCTCTGCCGCCATGGCAGCCGGTTATAAGTATTTGATTCTTACTCTAATAGGTGGTTTGGCTCTATTTTTTGGTATCGTCATCGCCTTTGAGGTGGCGGGAAATGTGGATATTGGCCCCGGTAATTATCTGTTTTCTGAGGTCAATCGCCTGTCCTTTGTAGCTTTTTTGGCCTTTTTGGTGGGGTTTGGCATGAAAATGGGGATATTCCCCATGCATATTTGGCTTCCCGATGCCCACCCGGTGGCCCCGTCTCCCGCCAGTGCTCTCTTGTCCGGTGTCATGTTAAAGACCGGTGCTTATGGGCTGATTCGGGTCGTTTACAATGTCTACGGACCTGAACTAATTGCCACCGCCAACTGGGACACCATTCTCTTGGTTTTGGCCGCGATTACAACTTTTTTGGGGTCGGCTGTGGCCATTGCCCAGACCGATATCAAGCGCCGCCTGGCTTATTCCAGTATTGGACAGATGGGATATGTTCTGCTAGGTTTGGCTTTGCTCACGGAAAATGGATTGGTGGGAAGTGTATTTCATATCTTTTCCCATGCCATGATGAAGTCGACGCTGTTCTTGGCGGCAGGTGCTATGATTTTCAAAACCGGGAAGAGGAATATCAGCGATTTTGCTGGGATTGGCTATAAAATGCCCATAACTCTAGGTTGCTTTACCGTGGCTGCTTTGGCTATGATTGGGATTCCGCCCCTCAATGGCTTTATTAGCAAACTTGTGCTGTCCATGGGTGCGTTGGATGCCGATAAGGCCTGGGTGGTGTTTCTGTTAATCCTCAGTAGTTTGATGAATGGCATCTATTACTTGCCCATCATCATAAGCGCATTCTTTGGTGTGAAAAGGGAGAAGCGGGTGTGGGGAAAACCCTTTGCCGAGTTAAAACTGTCCATGTGGATGCCCTTTGCCATCCTGGCTGTGGCCTGTTTAATCTTTGGCCTTTTCCCCATCAACATGCCCTTTACCTGGGCTGAGACCGCCGCTAAAGTGCTACTGGGAGTTGGTCGATAATGAGTGCCGGAGGACTGGTTTTACTGGCAATCCTGTTGCCGTTGGCAGGGGCCTGGCTGGTATGGCTGTTGAGGGAAAAGAATAGGTTCCTCGGGCCGGTCAACTTGTCCTTTACTGCCCTTGGTTGCGCCTTGGTTGCTGTGGCTTGGTTTGGATTTGGGCGCAGCGATGTGGCGGTGTCTCTTAAAAATTTTTTGGCCTTCGGCCTTAATTTTCAGCTTAATGCCCTTACTGTGTTCTTTGCTCTGTTGTTTTCCGGAGCATGGACAGTTGCCTCGATTTTTAGTCTCAAATACATGGAGCATGAGGGGAAACCCTGCCGGTTCTATGTGTTTTTGCAATTGACCTTGGTGGGTTGTCTAGGCGTGGTTCTGGCTGCGGATCTCATTACGCTCTTTTTGTTTTTTGAGCTGATGACCTTTTGTTCATGGGTGCTGGTGATTCATAAAGAGGACCGAGCGGCCATGGAGGCGGGTAACCTCTATCTTTATCTGGGGGTTATTGGCGGTTTGGTTCTGCTGATGGGAATTTTCCTTTTATACAATGCTGCCGGAACTGTGGCCTTTACCGCCATTCCTGCAGCAGTGGCAAATAATACCAGCTTGATGGTTGCCATGGGACTTTGCTTTGTCCTAGGTTTTGGCATCAAGGCTGGAATGGTGCCTCTGCATATTTGGTTGCCCAAGGCCCACCCCGTCGCCCCTACACCGGCCAGCGCATTGTTGTCGGGAATCATGATCAAGACCGGTGCCTACGGTTTGTTCAGGGTTTTCTATGTAATACTGGCGCCGGCGGCCAGCAAAGGAATGGCTGGGACCGTTTTCGGCGGGCTCTTTCTTTGGCTAGGCCTTTTGACCATGCTTTTAGGGGCTTTCCTGGCCCTGCAGCAGAGCCAAGTCAAGCGGACCCTGGCCTATAGCTCTGTTAGTCAAATCGGATACATCATACTGGGCCTTGGTGCTGCCTTGCTCCCCATGGGCAAAGATTTATATGGTGTGTCCGGGATGTTGTTTCACATCCTCAACCATGCTGTGTTCAAGACAACGCTATTCATGTGCGCCGGGGCCATTTATGTGTATACCCATAGCCTGGAATTTGCTGATTTGGGTGGGTTGTTACGCAAATACCCGGTGTTGAGTGTTTCTTTTGTGATATCCGCTTTGGGGATTACTGGTATGCCGGGGTTGAATGGCTATGCCAGCAAGACATTTCTTCACCATGCGCTGACAGACCTTTACCATGCCAATCCTCATTGGACTCTGTGGTTGGTAGAAAAACTCTTTGTTTTGGCCAGCGCCTTGACCATATGTTATTTCACAAAGCTCTTTATAAACGTCTTCTGGGGGAAAAAGGACTGGAGCCATCTGCCTCCTAAAATGGCACCGACGCTGCAGTTGCCCTTGGGTTTGGGGGCACTTGCGGTCCTAGCCATCGGACTGTTTCCCCACCAAATTGTCAGGGCAGTTATCCTTCCCGCCATGAATGTAGTCGGCTTTGACACGGAGGCCTTGGACTATGTCACCCACATCAATGTTTGGAATTGGTCTGATCTATGGGGAATGGTTGTCACCTTGGCCGTGGCGGGGATCATCCTGTTTATGGTATACAAGTGGCGCATCGACAAAATTCGCTTTCCCAGCTGGCTCAGCGTGGAAAAAATTATATATTTACCGCTGGCCCGGGGCTTCATCTTGTTTTGTTTGGGACCGGGGGTCTATTTGGACCGCAAAGTCAATCAAATCTATCATGGGTCCGGGACATTGTCTCTGGGGTTATGTAAATGGGTCGGGGCGGTAGACCATTCGGTAGACTTGGCCTACAGTCGTTTGGGCGGTTTTGCCAACCAGGTGTGCAGAGCGACCGGCTTGCTGGAAAAGGGTATCAATGATGCCTATTCCATCCTGGGGAGAAGCTCAATCAAGGCCTGCATTGATTTGGATCATTTGGATCAGGACCTGGACGGACTCTACAAAAGGTTGGGTTTGGTCTACACTCGAGCGGTGCATCAATTAGATTTGGTGGAACGAAAGGTGTCCGATCCTATGCAGGTGCCCAGGCCAAAGGCAGCTGCCACACATTCCTGGGTTAAGCGTCTGCAAGAGACCATGGATACTCCCAATTGGAGTATATCCAATTTAAATATCGAGGCCCTGGTGGTTGCCATTGCCTTAGTTATCGTGGTAGTAATTTTTGTTTTCTATGGACTCTGAGTTATTGTTCCAGGGAGCTTATCGTGGTAAACTTATACCAATGCGTATAATTTTGGAGGGATCCCATGACTCCGGGAAAAACTAGCCTATTGCTGCTGCTAATTTTAATGCTTATGCTTACGATGACGGGGTGTTGGGCTGGTTCCCAAGATGAATTGATACCCCAGGCTAAAAACTTCTTTGCCATGGACACAGTCGTTACTGTTGAAGTCTTTGCCCCAGAGGCAAGGGACGTGGATGCCCTCTTTGTAGAGATTGAAGGGGAATTGACCCGTTTGGAACAAATTCTCAGTTCCCATTTGCCCGGCAGTGACATTGCCGAGATAGGGAAAGGCTCTGGCAGCGAACCCGTTGCAGTGGAGCAAGAGACCCTGTCGGTGGTGGCCACTGCCCTCCACTATGCGGAACTCTCCGGCGGCGCCTTTGACATTAGTTTGGCGCCGGTTCTGCAGCTATACGATTTTGCCAATGGGGTGCGCCCCTCCGATGAACAGTTAAAATCGGAGCTGGCATTGGTGGATTGGCGTGCAATTAATCTGGATGAAGCTGCCGGCACCGTTTACTTATCCCAGGAGGGCATGAGTATTGACCTGGGTGGGATAGCCAAGGGATATATTACCGACCGAATTGCCGCTATCCTTGAGGCAAACGGAATTGATTTTGGTTTAGTTAACGCCGGTGGTGATATCCGGTTCTTGGGGCCCAAGACCGACGGTACGCCGTGGCGGGTGGGTATCAAAAATCCCGATGAGCCCAGCGAATATTTTGCCATCGTGGAGGCCCAGGGCGGTTCGATTGTTACCTCCGGCGATTATGAGCGCTACTTTGTGGAGGGTGGAAAGAGATACCATCATATTATCAATCCCGCCACTGGATTGCCCGCCTCTGAGGTGCGTAGCGTCACAGTGATTGCTACCGATGCATTGTTGGCGGATTTGCTGTCCACGGCTGTGTTTGTCCTGGGGGAGCAGGGGATGGACTTGGTGGAAGAATTGGATGGAGTGGAGGCTATTATATGGGGCCAGACGGATAAAGTAACTTGGTCCCAGGGATTGGAACTGGTCAGCGACGGTGCCGCTTCTGTGGAGTATTATTTCAAGAAAAAATAGCTAAGTCGCAGTGAGGAGTGCTGAAATGAAGCGGGGAGATATAGTTATAATTGCCATTGTCATTATATTAATTTCAGTTGGGGTGTACATGCTCTTTTTTCAAGCCAAAACTCCGGGGGCAGAGATTGTCATTGAGGTTGACGGCAAGGAGGATTACTCTTATCCACTTCATCAGCCCGGCAGGGATGAGTTAATTGAGGTCCAGGGGGTTATTGGCATAACCAAGGTTCAACTGGGGGATGGCCAGGTTCGGGTGGTGGAATCCGATTGCCCCGATAAAGTGTGTGTCAATATGGGCTGGATCGATAAACCCGGTACTCCCATAGCCTGTCTTCCCAACCGGGTCATCGTCCGAGTTACCGGTGGGGACAGAGAATTGGATCTCAGGTAGGAGTTATAGTATGAGAGATAGTTCAAGCACCCGTCGACTGGTTAACACCGCTATGTTGATAACCATGGCGTTGATTTTGCATTTCATTGAGGGATTGTTGCCTGCTTTACCCATTCTTGGCGCCAGATTGGGCTTGGCCAATATCATAACGGTGGCAACCATCTACCTCTTTGGCCCTAAAACTGGGTTTACGGTGGCAGTGGGACGTTCGCTGCTGGGGGCACTAATCCCCCGGGGTTTAACTGCCTTTGCCATGAGTTTTTCCGGGGCGGTGTTGAGCTGGGCTGTGATGGCGTTGCTCTACCGTCTTTTCGATAAGCAGATTAGTCTCATCGGAATGAGTCTGGTTGGTGCGATTATGCACAATATTGCCCAGCTCATAATGGCCAGCATAATTTTGGGAGATTTTGGTTTTATGTATCTTTTTCCCTATTTGATGTTTTTTGCCATACCAACTGGTATAATGGTAGGGTTAGTAGCCAAATTCCTGATCAAGGCCATGCGCAGCAATCCTAATTTCAAGAATAGGTAGTGAATGAAAATGACTCTTATTTTGGCTTCGGCATCACCTCGGCGCCGGGAGTTAATCACTATTCTCACCAATGATTTTTCTGTGCACCCGGCCAATATCGATGAGACACCAGGTAAGTATCAAACACCAGCGGAATATGCCTTGAGGGTGGCCACTGGCAAGGCTCGACAGGTTGCTGAATTCAGTTCCCAGCCAGTTTTGGGGGCCGATACTGTCGTCTGCCTAGGGGCCCGTATTTTTGGTAAACCGGCGGATAAGGCTGAAAACGTCAAAATGCTGAGAACTCTCTCCAATAGATGGCATTGTGTCATAACGGCTGTTGCCTTGTGCAAGGATGGTAATGTGCTTAGCGACTTGGTCACAACCAGGGTCTGCTTTGCCCCATTGACTGAGGCTGAGATCAACCAGTATGTTGCCAGTGGCGACGGTCTGGATAAGGCTGGTGGATATGGCATCCAAGGTGCGGCAGGAAAATTTATTGCCGGAATCGATGGATGTTATTATAATGTAGTTGGGTTGCCGCTAACTGCGGTAAACAAAATGTTGCGCAGCTAATAAGGGGGTATTTTTGTGCGGTATACCATGAAGGATATACCAGCAGACATGCGTCCCCGGGAAAAGCTGCTCCGATACGGTCCTGGAGTGTTGTCAGATCAGGAGCTATTGGCAATAATTATACGGACTGGATCCAGGGATGCCAATGCTGTCCAATTGGCAGAGTCTGTGCTCTATCAATTTAGGGATTTGCGTGGGATTAATCAAGCAGAGCTGGAAGAATTGTGCGCAGCCCATGGTATTGGTTACGCTAAAGCTGCTCAAATCAAAGCGGCTTTGGAATTAGGGCGGCGCCTAAATCAACTAGATTCAGAAGTTTTGAGAATCAAGTCTCCCCAAGATGTGGCCGCCTGGGTGATGGAGGATTTGCGTTATCTGCAGCATGAACAGTTTTTAATCCTGATGCTCAACACAAAAAACGGCATCATTTCCAGTGAAGAAGTGTCCCGGGGCAGTCTCAATGCTTCCATTGTTCATCCCCGGGAGGTCTTTACCAGGGCGATTAAACGCAGTGCAGCAGCTATTATCCTAGTACACAATCATCCCAGCGGCGATCCCACGCCCAGTCAGGAAGATATCAATGTCACCCGCAGGTTAGTGGAAGTAGGCAGGTTGGTGGGAATAGATGTTTTGGATCATCTGATTATCGGAGATGGGGTTTTCGCCAGCCTTAAGGAAAAAGGCTATCTTTAAGTCCCTCCGGGCAAACTAAAGGATGCAGTTTTTGATATGAAAGGAGAATATCTAATTGAGCTTATTTGACTTTTTGTCCCAGGATATAGGAATAGACCTCGGAACTGCCAATACTTTTGTCTATGTTAAGGGAAAGGGAGTCGTCCTTAGAGAACCTTCTGTTGTCGCAATTCAAAAAATGAGGGACAAGGATGTAATCCTGGCCGTTGGCGAAGAAGCCAAGCAAATGATTGGTAGGACACCAGGTAATATCGTCGCCATTCGCCCCATGAAGGACGGCGTGATTGCTGATTTTGATGTGACCCATGAAATGTTGCGCCATTTCATCGGTCGGGCTTATCGTCGCAACTGGTTTAAACGCAAGCCTCGAGTTGTAGTATGTGTTCCCTCTGGGGTTACTGCGGTGGAAGAAAGGGCCGTTAAGGAGGCCACTACCCAGGCTGGGGCCCGGGAGGTTCATTTGGTGGAAGAGCCCATGGCTGCAGCCATTGGGGCTGGACTACCGGTATCAGAACCCAATGGTAGCATGATTGTGGACATCGGTGGCGGTACCACCGACGTGGCCATAATTGCCCTGGGAGGAATAGTGACCCATCGGTCCATCAGGATCGGTGGCGACAATATGGATGAAGGGATTATCCACTATATCAAGCGTAAATATAACTTGATGATCGGTGATCGCACCGCTGAGGATGTAAAGGTAACCATTGGTTCTGCCATGCCCGAGCAGGAAGATAAAAAGATGGAAATCCGGGGCCGGGATATGGTTTCAGGATTGCCCAAGACTCTAGAACTATCGGCTGGCGAGATTAATGCCGCCATGCAGGATCCCATTCATACCATAGTCGAAGCAATAAAAATAACCCTGGAAAAAACTCCACCGGAATTGGCCGCGGATATAATGGACCGGGGAATTGTCATGACCGGAGGTGGCGCTCTGTTGGATGGCTTTGATCGGCTGATTAGCCAGGAAACGGGCATGCCCGTGGTGGTGGCAGAAGATACTCTAGATTGTGTGGTTCTGGGCGCAGGCAAAGTGTTAAAGGAAATGGATTTGCTCAAGAGGATTTCTTTAAATAATAAAAAGTAGAACGGGACTACTGCGGAGGGGGGATACCAGTGCCGACATGGACTAAGCTTCGCAAAAAAATTATTCAGGGGGTAATTGTTGTCTTACTCCTCAGTATTATTATGAGCTGGAGTACAAACAATCCCCAGAGGCTGCAGACTCTCAACGACCTAGGGGCTCGGGCGCTGTATCCTTTCCAATACGCAGCCAGTTATGTGGCTAGGGTTGCCGTGGATTCTTGGCAATTTGTTTTGGATGTCCGCAATGTTTACTTGGACAACCAGGATTACAAGGATCTTTTGGATCAGTATTCTGGAATTGAGCTTCAATTGATAGAAATTCGCCAAGAAAACTCTCGTTTGCGGGACTTGCTGGAGTTTAAAGATGAAGTGGAGTTTGAAGTTACCCCAGCCCAGGTCATCGGGCGCAATCCCTCCACCTGGTTTTCTGACATGGTAATTGGCAAGGGTAGTGATTATGGTGTAGAAGTGGACATGCCCATCGTCACCAACCAGGGTTTGGTGGGCAAAATAGTTTCTGTATCTCCCTCATATTCTAAAGTACAGCTCCTGATAAGCCCGGACAGTGGAATCAGTGCAATAGTTCAGCGGACCCGGGACAATGGTGTGCTAATCGGTGTATCCAATCCCAGCGGCTACACCATGATTACCCGCTTGGATCAGAAGTCTGATATCCGTCAGGGAGATGTCATTATTTCCTCACCTTTGACGGGGATTTTTCCCAAGGGAATTGTCATCGGTCGGGTTGTGGAAGTGTATCAAGACCCTGTGTCTTTGGAGACCAGTGCTTTGGTCAAGCCCGAGGTGGATTTTGACCGCCTGGAAGAGGTCCTGATTATTTTAAACTATGTTGATCAGGTTGACGAGCCTGACGAGGGCGATACCATTGATGGGGAAGAAGAAACTGAAGAACAGGATGGTGAGGAAGAGTGAGGTTTATTCTCCATCCTCTTTTCTTGGGCTTAACTGTGGTGGTTCAAACTGCCATGCTTCCAATACTATTTCCTGCCTTGCCCATGTTTCCTGTCTTCCTCTATCTGACGGTTCTTTCCATGCGTCTCCAGCGTCCCTATCTTTTGGCTTGCGCCCTATGGGCAGGCCTGGTTCAGGATGTGTTGGTGGGACAAATACTTGGTCTATCCATGCTCACAAATTTTGTCGCTATGTTCGTGATTTGGGAGCTAAAGGATAGTCTGCTGGAAAACACAATCATGACCTGTGGGCTACGCCTGGTGGTGGCGACTTTGGTTCAGGAACTCCTCATGGGGTTTTTGTTCTATATCCGCGGATTGGAACCGGATAATTTGCTCTTTATCCTTCAAATAAATACTGGGATTACTTTGCTTTCCAATTTATTGCTTTACTTCTTGTTTTTGGCCCTTTTACGCCTGCGGGGTCAGGGTAAGATAGCTGGGGTGTTGGGGGTAGAAAAATGAATCAGGTTAAATTGCGTATGACAATCCTGAGGCTGGTGACTGTTTGTATTGTAGGTATCTTGATTTACAATCTTTTTCATATCCAGGTAATCGAAGGTAGAAATTGGGCGGATATGGCAGATAACAATCGCTTTCGCCACTTGGAAATAACCGCGCCCCGGGGGAAAATTATCTCTTCTGATGGTGTGGAATTGGCTGCCAATATTCCTCGATACGATGTCGCCCTGGCCGATGAACAGGATTCTATAAAACGTGAACAGGCGATAGACATGCTTTCCCAATTATTGGACTTGGACGTGGAAGATATCCAAGATAGGCTGGCCAAGGCTGGGGCTAGATTCAAACCCGCTGTAATTGAGTCAAATGTGGATTTTGAGACGGTCCTAATGCTGGAAGAGCACCGTCATTTGATTCCTGGCTTGGAAATACAAACTGTTCCTCAGCGGGTTTACCCCCAGAAGACTGTGTTGGCCCATGTGCTGGGTCGCTTGATAGACGGCAGGGGGGCTGAGGGCCTGGAGTACCAGTGGGAAGAGCACCTGGGGGGTAAGGATGGTTTTAGTGTCGTTCAGGTAAATGCTGCCGGTAGACCGGTGGAGGATCCCGTCAATAGTCAGCCAGCTGTACCTGGCAGTGACTTGCATTTGACCATTGACGCCGGTTTACAACAGGCAATACAGGAATCCATGCAGCGGGTTCTGGAAAAATTGCGGGAAAACTATGATTTGGAGGATGCTTGGAGCGGCGGTGTTGTGGTGACGGATCCCAACACCGGCAGTGTTTTGGCTATGGTCTCTGAGCCCAGTTTTGACAACAATAAAAAGTACAGTTCCAGCGCATGGGACGCCAATTTGCCCGAATCCAGCAGGGTGCGCAGCCTGTCGGACAGAACCATCAACACCAGGTCGGTGGTCGGTTCTACCTTCAAAATGCTCACGGGCATGGCCGCCCTGGAGAATGGCCATGTTACCCCCAATGAGCGAATATATGATCCTGGGGTTAAGGATGTTGCTGGATTTACGGTGCGCAACTATGGACGTAGCGCCTACGGCAACATAGACATGCGCCGGGCTTTGCAGGTTTCCAGCAACGTTTATTTTGGCACCATGGGTAACAGAGTTGGGCGGGAGCAGCTCTACGAGTATATAGACAAATTTGGTATGACAGGTTTGGCCATGGGCGATTCCGATGAAAATGTTTTGAAAAACGCTGGCTTTACAGACCTTTCTCGGGGTGAACAGGTGTATAGCCTGGACTATTATAAAGATAGAATAAAGCGGGGTACCAGTTTTTACCCTGGTGATCTAGTGCAATCTGCCTATGGACAGAGGAATGAATTTACCGTCATGCAGATGGCCAACTATGTTTCCATGCTGGCCAATGGGGGCACTCACTATCGTCCTCACATCGTTCGGGAGATTGTCGACGCCAATGGAGAAACTGTAGAGTTATTTCCCCCAGAGGTTTTGGCGGAGCAAGATTTTGACAGCGATGCC
>Ga0079223_10000126_pt1 | contig 29377 bp, 21 predicted proteins | sample Stecom2011_FD_75072 | JGI IMG/M metagenome (GOLD analysis project Ga0079223, IMG submission 75072) | Agricultural soil microbial communities from Utah to study Nitrogen management - Steer compost 2011 | ecosystem: Environmental > Terrestrial > Soil > Agricultural land | place: USA: Utah...
ATACTTTCAGAAATGAACAGGACTCTTACTGTGGGTGTTTTGATTCTTACAACAGTTAATTTGGTAATCCGGTCGGTTGTCTGGAAATTTATCGTCAGTCCAATAAAGCCTGTACCTTTACGTTATGCGATTTCGAGTTACTTAATAGGTGTTTTTTCCAATCTGTTTTTGCCTTTGAAGCTTGGAGATGTCGCTCAGGGGTATTCTTTAGGGAGACGGCAGGATATGAGTAAGATATCAGTTGTTTCAGCTGTTCTTATTCAGCGTGTTTTTGAAGTTACAAGCCTTTTGTTGATTATGTCAACTATTGGTGCCCTGTTTTCATTTCCGCTTTTGTTTCAGAAACAAACACTTATACTTGGTGTACTGATTTTGTGTGGTATCTGTATATTATTATTATTATTCAGAAATCGTGAAAAGGTTGTTTTATCTATTGAATCTATTGTTGAAAAGTTTTCACCATCAGCAGCTAAAACAATAAGTAAATCCATGGATCTGTTTTTAACAGGTACGACCGCTATCCATAATCTTCCTGATGTGTTGAAAATCATGATATTTTCTTTTTTATCCTGGATTGTTCAGATTCTGATGGTATGGTTTACTGCGATTGCACTAAATATTTCGATAGATTTTCTGGCATCAAGTGTAGTATTGTTGATAATTAATCTAGGTTTAACAATACCACTGGCTCCCGGAAATATTGGTACCTTTCAATTTTTCAGTATAATCGCATTATCACTGTTTTCTGTAAGCAAGTCAAAAGCACTTGCATTTGCAATAATTTTCCAGGTGATACAGGCAATACCGGTCATTTTTGCAGGTGGCTTCAGTTTATTTAACGAATACCTGAATGGGACAAGAAAATCGCAGGGGGAAATCCAAAATAATAAACACAGTACCAGTGCATTTTACAGCAGGAATACTGAGATATGAAAATTGGAATAGTTTCTTCCTATTTTTATCCATGGTATGGGGGAATAACTGAACATGTTTATTACCAATACAAGGAGCTTAAAAAAAGGGGGCATGATGTAAAGCTTATTACACCTTTTGATGGCAAGGATATGATTGAACAAGTGGATGATCTTATAAAACTTGGAACACCTGTTCCACTTATTCTAAACGGATCTGTTGTAAAGATTCCTCTTGTAGCCAGAAAAAAAGAACAGATAATAAATATTCTGAATCAGCAAAACTTTGATATCCTTCATTTGCATCAACCGCTTTTTTGTCTACTTGGACTTACTTTTCTGACATGCATTAGAAAACGTAAAGAATCAGGTTTGCAGTGTCCTGTGATATTTGGAACATTCCACGCCAGCGGAGGGGGAACTGAAAGATTTATTGTAAAGATGTTGTCACCGTTGTATAAAAGGTACAGAGGTTTATTTGACTGGCGTATTGCAGTTTCATCTGCATCAAGGGATTTCGTTAAACCTATTCATCCAGGATCTTATGAAATTATTCCAAATGGTGTTGATGTAAACCGTTTTGATAATACTAAAAAGATTGAACGATATGATGATGGTGTGATGAATATATTATTTGTTGGAAGGCTTGAACCACGTAAAGGTTTGACAAATCTTTTAAAAAGCATACCGTTTATTCAAAAGCAGACATCATTGCCTTTTCGTTTGCTGGTCGTGGGAAATGGAGTTTTAACACAGTATTATAAAAAAAGGGTTCCCAAAGAGGTACAAAAGCTTGTTGATTTTATTGGTGAGGTATCTTTTGAAGATCTTCCAAAATATTATAAAACTGCGCATATATTTTGTTCACCAGCCACTTATGGGGAGAGCTTTGGTATTGTACTTATTGAAGCAATGGCTTCCGGGTTGCCTATTGTTGCCGGAAATAACGAGGGGTATCGTAAGGTGATTACGAATAACAAAAACGGGGTACTGGTAAATCCTCAGAATCCATCAGAACTGGCTTCCACAATAAGTTATTTGTTAAACTCTGAAGCTGGCAGAAAACGACTTGCAAAACAAAGCTTTATTGATGCAAAAAAGTACAGTTGGGAAGTTATTGTTCAGACTATAGAACAGAAGTATTATGAATTTTTAAGGGACAGAAATAATTATAGAATGGTAATATGAACAGACACTATGTTTCAGGCATTATTAAACTGGGATTATTGAAATTCCTGGCAATAACTTCAAAGTTACCAATATCTTTATGCTATTTTGTAACAGATATAATTGCTGTAATGGCTTTTTTTGTTTTATATCAAAAACGTATTTCGGTTAGAAATAATCTTATTTGTATTTTAAATAAAAAACCGACTTTGTATGATATCTTAAAAGTATTTATTGAATATGGTAGATACTGGGCAGAACTTCCTCGCATTGATGAAATCTGGAGAAAAAGTTCCAAAAAGATTTGTGGGCCAGATTTTCCTCCTGCCGAAAAACGTTTTCTTGGAATAACATTTCATATCGGTAATTTTGAGATATTTGGAAGTGCACTATACCCTTTTCTGAAGTCTGATTTATTTGTAGTTGCAGAGAATCTTAAACCTGAATTTCTTGCAGATCATTTCAGTTTTTGCCGTAAACAGCATCATATCCAGACTGTATTTCATAATGATTTACGCCGAATAATAAAAGTATTAAAAGAGGGTAATTCACTGGGAATTGTTTGTGACAGGATGATTGATGGCAATGGTGTTGAAGTCAGATTGTTTGGTAAATCTGTTTGTATGCCGCTTAATATTGTAAAATTTGCATTGCAGAATGAGATTCCGGTTTATGTTGCATATTGCGTAAAAGAATCTGATGAATACAAAATTCATTGCCAAAAAATGGATGTTGATACAGATTATGAAGATGCTGTAAAACAGATCGCCTTAGTGATCGAAAATACAGTGCGGAATTATCCTTATCAATGGCATGTCTTGTCTGCAATATGATCATTACAAATCTGCAAGGTCGTTTACAACCGATTGAATATCAGGATTCAGGTTTAAAATGTTTAAATGAAAAATAGAATCCCGCGTATGCTGCTCCTATATACATTAAATAATCAAGCGGTTGTGTAAGTGCCTTTAACAGACTCAGTGCGGTAGAAATGTCAAGTTCACTGAATATCTCTGAAGACGGAATGTTCTTGTATTTTGCAAAAATAAAAACAGCTGTAAAAAGATTGCCTGTTATGGCAGAGATCAAAGACAGGCCTGCGCCAACCAGACCATACCAGAAATCAACCGCTTTGGCTGAGTATTGAATAGAAAATGCAATTCCAACTGCTACAGCAACAGCCATCCAGCTTAGTTTATACTTACTGGCCATCAGTATCCACAACGAAGTAGCTGCAATGCTTACCAGTATACCTGCAGAGATACCATATAAAGGTTTCTGTTTTTTCCTTAACTCATGAAATTTTACAGTTGATGCATTGATTTCAAAATCAAGAGTTTCTTCCTGAATATTTTGGTTCTGTTCCATTTTTTTACCCCTTTGTGGTTTTCTAATCTATCTGGATTTAATGAACCTGGTAGATAAACATACCAGGTTCAATATAAATCACGTTTGGAAGAATTACGTAATTTCTGTAATAAGCAGGTTGTCTTTTTCTGGGGATTACAGATTTAAGTGAATTTGGTGCAATAAAGAATTTTTTCAAAACACTTATTAAAAACAGAAAACAAAAGTGTTGTGAAAAAAAATTGAACGATTGAAGAAATTACAAATTTAAACGATTAATTAAAAAAAGCTTGAAATGATAAAAACACAAAAAGTGATAGTATTTGGCCTTATATCAAATTCAACTCTTTTGGGCATAATTACCCGTTTCCACAAAATGTAATATTTCCTTACGGGTATTTTTCTGATACGATTACAAAGGATTATCAGCAGGAATGGTATGATGCATTGAAATAGAAATTCACTGAGTAATGCATTAAACTATTGGGCCGCGCGGATGTAGTTCCGATCTATTGAAGCCCAGAGCGAGAGAGGGGATTTCAGCTGTACGTAATTTTACATTGCATAAAAAGCTGCATTCAAAAGAATTATTTGCTCAAATTGTGAAACCTGTTATTTACATTAATTCATGGATTCATCTCTTAGAGGTTCGAATATAGCAAACATATCCGTTTTAGTTGGATTTGGACTATTGACAATTATCATACGGTGATATAAAATTGAACTGGAATTAATCTGCATATTTTTGGATAATAAATTACATTTTTCTAAAGAATTAAAAGAAGCGATCGGGATAACTCTTTTTGAATACCCAAAAAAAGATACATATACTGCTGATCGACGATAAAAAAAATGTATATACAATGCGTTCCATATTGTCGAAAGCGTCAATATCTGAATTTACGTTTCATTATAGCTCTTGCGCATCAGGAGTAAAACGTAAGATTATATCGGAATCTGTAGACATAATTTTTTTTGGACTTTCACCTCATGACATAAGAGTACAGAAGATTATTCCAATACTAAAAGACTTTAACATACCTGTAATACAGCTTATTGATTCGGAATTCCCAAAAAGCAGAATCAAGTCCTTGTTCCGATACAGACTCTTAAGGTCAAGTCTTGACAGCTTTCTAATTTCGCATGTACTTCAGATATCATCAGAATCATATGATTCAAAAACCTGCTTGCAGGAGCATAAATCTGTTTTATCAAATGAAAACCGTTTTTTAAATGTACTGCTCAATACTGCTGAGGGGATAGTGGTAACAGACTGTAACCGCAAGATCCTTTTCATTAATCCGGCTGCAAAAAATATGCTTGGTGTTCTGGATTCAGAAAATTTTGCATATTCAACAGATCAAGGTGTAACAAAAGAGATAAAAACTGCAAATCGTAAAAACAGAAAAATTGTAGAGCTTTGCTGTACGCAAACTGTATGGGATAACAAAAATGCATTACTGTTTTCTCTGAAAGATATAACAGCTCGAAAGCAAATTGAAAAAGAATTGCGTTCAAGTGAACAGCGTTATGCATATGCAATCAGGGGCACAAAAGACGGTTTATGGGATTGGGATCTGGTTAAGGAGCGTATTTATTATTGTGATCAATGGAAATCTATGGTTGGTTATTCCAATGAAGAGATTGGAGAAAAAGTTCAGGAATGGTTTTCGAGGATTCATAAACATGATATCAGGAAAGTTAAAAAAACTTTACAGGATCATTTATGTGGCAGGCTTCAGCAGTTTGAAAGTGAACATCGACTAAAACATAAAAATGGAAATTGGTTTTGGGTGCATGCCAGGGGAACTGCGGTGCGTAATAAATCAGGTAAGGCGATACGTATTGCTGGTTCACTGACAGATATAACAGAAAGAAAAGGGGCCGAGACACAACTTAAAAAGGCACTGGAAGAACTTAGATTTGCTCTGGCATCAGAAAAGATTCTCATGGAAGAGCTGGATAAGAAAAACAAGGAACTTATCGAGTTGTCAATTACTGATGGATTGACGAGTCTGTACAATCACCGGTTCATACAGGAACGGTTCAATTTTGAATTTAAAAGGGTACAAAGATATGGAGGTGCTCTTTCATGTCTCATTCTTGACATCGACCATTTCAAGCATGTTAATGATACTTTTGGGCACCAGTTCGGTGATTATGTTATTCGACAGATAGCATCAATCATAAAGACAAGGTCTCGAGAGGTTGATATTTGCGGTAGATACGGGGGTGAAGAGTTCATGGTTTTATCCAATTTAACCGGAACAAATGCCCTTAAATATGCTGCGAAGCTTCATTCCGCAATAGAATCCTATAAATTTACATGTAATGACAATACCGTCAGAATTACTGTAAGTATTGGAATCGCAGAATACCAGAAGAATATAAAAACAAAACAGGAAATGATTGAGCGGGCAGATATTGCATTGTATCAGGCTAAAAAAGATGGAAGAAATCTGATACGGTTATGGAAGAGCATCAATCATCAGGATAATGAATCTATTGCAGTTAACGAGATCAGGGAACTAAAACACAAGTTTCAGGATCTTTCATTAAAGATGCGAAATACATATATGGAATCAATCAATGCACTAATCAAAGCAGTTGATGCAAAAGACCCATTAGCTTGTGAACATTCGAGAAATGTTTCTGTATACTCGGTGGAAATTGCCAAATACCTGAAATTATCTGAACCGGATATCGAAATAATCAAAAGTGCTGCTTTGCTTCATGATATAGGTAAAATCAGTATCCGTGATCAGATTCTTTTAAAAAGAGAACCTTTAACATCTAAAGAGATGGAAATTCTCAAACGTCATCCTGAAATAGGTGTAAGTATCCTCAAAGAGTTGAAATTTCTGGAAAAAGAAATACCAATTATCCTCTACCACCATGAACGTTATGATGGTAAAGGATATCCACATGGGTTAAAAGGCAGAGAAATTCCTTTAGGGGCACGTATCGTAGCTGCAGCAGATGCTTTTGATGCAATGACATGTGGGCGCATATACAAAAAACCATTATCATTGAAAAATGCCTGTAAAGAGATAATAGGGGGGAGTGCAACACAGTTTGCTCCAGATATTGTCGATGCATTGCTTCAACTGATAAATATTGGAAAGATTCGTAAAAATGTCCAAGAGAAAGAATCCGGGGTGTATAATGAAAATCAGAATAAATGACAGAAAAGATGTAACTGAGATAGTAATTGAGGGTAATGTTCTGCAGGAGAATGTTAGTTTCTTACGCAGCAGACTTAATGATATTATCGACAACGGCAGGTTCAGAATAATACTGAATTTAAGTAAAACAAATTACATAAGCAGTTTATGCCTGGCAGTAATCATTGATGTAAAACTCCGTCTTCAGAAGCTTGATGGTGATTTAAAAATTGCTGTTGCCAATCGTCTTGTTCGTAACCTTATGGAAATAACCAACCTTGTAAAACAGATCGAACTTCATAACACGATAGAATCTGCAATAGATTCATTTTAATTTGGTGATGGAGTTTAAGACTAAAATTTCAGTAATGGTTCTATCATTTTTTCAATAGAATTGATTTTTTCTTTGAGCTCGAAATTAGTTTGTATATCAGAATTAATTTTTTTATATGAATGGATAACAGTTGAATAATCTCTTCCACCAAACTCAAGCCCTATCGTTCGTAAAGATTGTTTTGTCCATTTTTTGCACAAATACATTGCGACAGAACGGGGAAGAGCAATTTCGCGTTTGCGTGTGTGTGCTGTGATCTGATTCTGGGTTATACCAAATGCTTCTGCAACTTTCTTCTGTATATAGGAAACAGAAACTCTTTCATCTTTTCTTGAAATGACATCACCACATAGTTCGCGGGCTACATCAAGAGTAATGTCTCTACCAGTAAATGATGATGATGCAATGAGTTTAATCAGGATACCTTCAAGTTCCCGGACATTTGAGGTAATATGTCCAGCTATAAACTGAATTACTTCATCCGGCAATAATAATCCATCTATTTCAGCTTTTTTTCTTAAAATTGCCATTCTGGTTTCCAAATTAGGCGGCTGTATGTCAGTAATCAGGCCGCCAAGAAACCGGTTGATTATATGCTCCATCATATCGGGTATTTTATCTGGAGGGCGATCTGATGAGAGGACAATCTGTTTATTTTCGAGCAGTAATTTATTAAATATTCTGAAAAATTCTTTTTGAGTACCAGGTTTTTTACTGAAGAATTGAATGTCATCAATTAGAAGCAGGTCGACGTTGTTAAATTTTTTGTAAAAGGATGTTGAATCTTTTTTGTTAACCACGAAGTTAATATACTGATTTGTAAATTCCTCACTGGTTAAATAGACGACATTATCTGCAGTACCTTCAGATTGTGCAAAATCACCTATTGCCTGGAGAAGATGGGTTTTGCCAAGGCCTGTTCCCCCATAAATAATAAGAGGGTTAAAAGATGTTTTACCCGGAGCTTCGGCAACAGCCAATGATGCAGCGTGAGCCATGCGGTTGCTATCGCCTACGACAAACTTGTCGAAAGTATAATTTGGGTGGAATTGCTGGTTAGATTCAACAACAGCTTGTGGAATTTTACGATTTTGGGCTTCCGTCAATTCTTCAGAAAGCGGTTGAATAATTTTCCAGTCTTTTTGTATCGGGACAAACGACAGTGATGAAAACGAAATAGAGGCTTCAGTCATTACCTCTTTTATCAAAGATGAGAAATGTTCCTCAATAAAATCTGCAAAAAACTGGTTAGGAACATGAATTTTTGCATGACCTTCATGTGAAAGGTTCAACTCTGTTGCTCTGAACCAGGTTTCATAACTTGCGGGACCAACTTTGTCCTGTATTTTTTTGAGACAGTTTTGCCATGGAGAAGTGTTTGAGAAATCATGAGATAGGTTTTTTGCTAACATGTTATCAACAGTTCTTTAATTTGACAGTGTATAAATAGATGAAAACAGTAATAAAAACGCGAATATTAGGAACCTGTAGTTGGTGCGAAGCGTGTAACCTGTTGTTTTTTCAAAAAGTTAAATAAATTAACAAAAGATAGTATGGTTCAGAAAAACAGGATATTAACGTGTTATTCACATACTTTCAACTACTTATCAACATTGAGTTATCAACATCGTGAATAGTTCCCTCATCTGCGTGGAAACAATATAATATTACTTTAAAAAATCTCAAAGTAAAAATTGGAAAATCTTTAAAAAAGATCTTACAAATGAGAATAAAAACTGGTTGATTTCAAAGATGGTATACATTAAGCAAACTGATAGTGAGTCCCAAAAATAAAAATTTAGATAATCGCTTAAGTAGAAATAAAAAATTACCGAAATAAACAGTATAGGATTAAGACAGGAAAAAATCAAGGAGGAAAATATGGCAATCCCGATTCAGTCGAACAATATTGCATCTGCAGGTAATAAAAGTGTACTTTTCCGGGATAAAAAACCTGGACCTGTTGTTCCTCAGAAATTTGATAATCTTTCACTGAAAAATGAATCAATAAGCTATTCGTCTCATTCTGTTAAATTACAATATGCTACAAAAGATGGTGACACTGTTTCTTTTAGTTATGAATATGAAGAGTTATTGCAAACCAATTTGAAAATAGATAAAAAATCAGTAAAGGAAGATTTTAAAAATATAGCAAAACTGGTTAAAGATGAAATAAACAATATGAAAAAAGTGCATATTAATCAATTTTTAAAACAAATGGGATTTTCTGTTAGTGAAACTGATGATGTTGAAAATAAAACTGGTATATTGCAAATTGATGAATACTGGAATGCAGAAAATACTTCACAAAGAATAGTTGATTTCGCTGTATCCTTTTATAGTCTGTTTGAAGGCAGTAGTGATGAATATCTGCAAAAAATCAAAGATGCCGTTACTGATGGTTTTAATCAGGCAAAAGAGATTCTTGGTTCTCTGCCTGAACCTGTTGCTGATCTGATGAATTCTACTTTTGATATGGTAATGAATAAATTGGATTCATGGTTTGACGGAATAGAAAACCATGATCCTGCTCAGAATATTACAACCGAACAGGAAGTTTGAGTTCTTCAGATTGTATAATTTCAATAAATTCTCTGAGTTTCCTCAGATTTATCTGAATTTTCTCAAAATATTCTTTCCATGAATCTTTATCAGATCTGTTCATTGAAGAAACAACTGAGTCGCCTTTGGTGATCAGTGTATCCAGCTGAAAAACAATCTGGTCTGCCTTACAAAGAAGTGTTTCGCAACTCTTGATTAAATCTGGTATTGATGAAGAGATCGCTTTTGTATGTTCTGAAGTTTTTTTAAGGAAAATATTAAGAGTGTCAATACCTTTATCCAGTTTTGAATCAAATAAATTTGAAAATGTATTGACCTTTATGATTAATGAATCAAATTTAGAGACAATTGTATCAAACCGGTGTATGAATGAGACGTTATCTGAAGAACCAAATCTTAATCTGTTACTTAATTCAACAATGGAAATTACAATTGAGTCCAGCTTATTCATATAGGCAATTGCGTCTGAAACTCCTGATATAAAAAATCCTTTTAAAATTACCTTCTCTCCAACAGATCCCGATTGAGGATTTCCGGGATCTATATCAATAAATCGTTCTCCCAGAATACCCTTCATTGTCGAAGTGATTTTATAGTCTTTATAAAGTGTTATTGGCTGGTTAGTTGTTATTTGTGCAAAGGTTTTGTTGTCTTTGGTATCAATTTTTCGGATACTGCCAGCAATAACCCCATTTATCCTTACCGGATCCTGCTTGTTCAGAAAATTGAGAGTCTGGATCTGTTCAAACTGAATGGTTCGGAGATGTACTGATGATTTTGTTTTCCAGATTAGATATGATGCAGGAATAAAAAGAAACAGAATTAGAGTTATTAATACACCATACCCAAGTGTTTTGTCGCTCATATGTTAAAGATAGCCTATTTCCTTTATAGCTATCAAGCAGAATAGTAAAGTTTTGCATTGGAAATGTGGTTACCATTTTTCTTTAACGGACTAATATTACAAGCTGCAGCATTCTTTACACAAGTTTTCTTTTGACATTGGCATCTCATGATAGTGCTTTAATGGCTGTAATTCAATAAATTGTCCTTGAATGGTAACCTGTTTTGAGAGGAGTCACTTTAGTCTCAGCACACACCAAACAAATAATTGTCTTCTTTTCGGGTTCTGTCGTGGGGGAATTGTCTGATTCTGCAAAACCGGAGTGTATTTTTTAAATATGAAATGGAAAACCTTTATAAATATATTGCTGGCTGTAGTTGTTCTTTTTAAAAATTCTGGTGGTGAGCCTGTTGTTATAAATGGTAGCATGATCCGATTAATGGTCGGAACTGAACTGAACAGGATTCGTATTCATGACTGGTCTGGTAATCCGATTCCATTTCAGATTGATGAGATTACTGAGAGTGGAGAGTATGTGTGTCCTGATGGAGAAGCTTCTAATAAAGATAGCAGCAATGGTGTTTTTGATACTCAGGATGAGATTGTGTTTTTATGGGGTGATTGCAGTAAAAAAAAGATCGAAAAGCCGATTGACAGTAGTGCTAAGACAGTAACGGTTCAGATAAAAAACCGAAATGAAACACGATATGTTTTGATTAGCGATGACAAATCGATAGAGTTATCAAAAAAACGATATATCCGGTATGACCATGGAAAGCAAATACTGTCTACTCCATACTTCTATGCACAATTTGGAAAAGATCGATTCCATTTTATTACAGCAGGAGTTAAAAACTTCGGGAAAAATGATTATGTTACTTTGACCAATGAACTGAGGATAAAAATTCTCCTGAAAGCACTTTGGGGACTTCTTCCAATTCGATATTCGGAAAATAACCTGGTTTGTGTTGTTAAAAGGTACAAGGTTGGGCCAATAAGGGTGATCAGAAGAGGTGACTTCCATCTTAATTTAGGGTTAGGGTTGAAAGGGAGTCGTGCTGCTGTAAACCAGATCTGCTATCCATCGATGGTAAAGGTTCCTGTTTATGTGCATGTACCTGTAAGGTTCCGGTCTTTTTTTGGTGAAGCATATATTGAAATAACTCCAGTTATTAATTCTGCAGCAGACGGGTATGAATTTTTTGTTCCAAAAGCTGATTTTCGTGCCAATACTAAAGGCACAGAAATTGATACACTTTTGATGATCAATCCAAATAATGAGTATATGTCGGTTAATGATGGAACCAGAGGGTATGGATGGTTACTTAAGGCAGGTATTCCAGATACACTTTTAAAAAGGAGTTCATTTGTTTTCAGGCGTCCGTCTGTAAGAAGTGGCGTTTCGGATTGTGGGTTCAGAATAATTCTTCGTGATCTTCCAAAGGGATATTATGAGATTACAAATTGGGTTTTATTTCCAGGTTGTGTTCAGGTAAGAGATCTCAGTGATTATTTTGAATCTGGAATTGCTGCATCTGAGGTATTAACTGATTATGGGAATTTCAGGAATCGTATTGCAGATTGATTTTAAGAAAACCGGGTCATTCATTTGATTTTTGTTGATCAGAAATCTGCCTGAAAAGTATCATCTTAATAGAAGCTTTTTAAACGCTAAAATAAAATGAGCAGATCATGATGATGAATTCGGCAAAAAAAGAAAACAGGGCAGTTTCCATCACAAGTGGTAATTTTGAGCAAGTGATATCAGAAATGGTGTCCCTGAGAAAACTTTGTGATATGCTGGTATCCTGTAAGTATCCGTATGAAGACATGGCTGAATTAATTGAAGACAAAGCTTATGAAGAGTGTGAAAGGGGCAGACTCAAAAATGCTCTGAAAGAGTTATACCGGGTCGCTTCATTTTTTGAATACCTTGAGAATAAAAATGAGGAAAACAGCCGGGATCTGGCAGATGTTTATCTACTTATTGGACAGATCTACCAATTTACTGAACATTTTGAAGAAAGTATCCAATGGTTTTCAAAAGCGGTTGTAGTTGATGATCAATATCCGGAACCATATCACTGTCTGGCAATTTCATTTTATAAGCAAAAAAATCACAGTGATGCCATTAAAAGTTTGGAAACGGAATTGATGCTTGAACCAGGTAATTATTATTCATATCTATTTCTTGCCGATCTCTATGAGCTCGAAAACCGCCAGCAGGATATAGAAATAATACTTAAAGAACTGCTGGAGCGTGATATAGAAAACATTCAGGGGCTTCACAGACTTATACAATATTATGAAAATTCAGAGCTTGAAATAAAAACAACACTGCTTATCAAAAGACTGCTTAATATCAATAAAAAATTCAGTGAAGCTGAAATACTGATCAGATCCTTCTATTTGTACCGTTTGGGTAAAATTCAGGAAACATTGATATTTCTTGATTCGTGGCTTCATATGGAACCTCACCTTACTGTCATTCATCTGATTAGAGCTTATCTGTTTGATAATCTCTCAAACCATTCTGACAGGTTTCGGGAGCTTACATTATTCAGAAAAAAAAATCGCGACAGTGATTGTATATTGAAATCAAAGATTGAGGAGTTCGCTTCTGTTTATGGAAAATCTGCTTCAAATCAGATCAACAATTGGCTTCACTTGTAAATTCAAAGGGCTTTGACTCAGCAATAAGGTTTTTCAAACATGCATGGAAATTTGACTGGAATCATTTATTTTGGACAAAAGTGATTTTTAAACCTTGTTCAATTGGAACAATATTGGTCTGTTGTATCAGAATATTTGCTGTCACAATATGTATTCTGTTTTTCCAGGGATGCTATCTGCTTAAACAGGGTATTTATATCATACGTTATAATTCCAAAGCTCAATCTATTGATAAAATGTTGGGAGATTCCCACATTTCCCAGAGCACAAAGGAGTTTCTGGCATTAATCAAGGAAATAAGATCTTATGCGTTTGACAGCATAGGATTGGTTGAAAACGATAACTATACCCGGTATGTAGAAATTGATAAAGATTATCTTGTAGATGTTGTTTCTGCATCAGATGAACTTGCTTTTAATCAGTATACATGGTGTTATCCGTTTTTTGGTTGTTTTCCGTATAAAGGTTATTTTGAGCGTAAGGATGCAGAAAAACAGGCATTAAAGCTTTCACGTAAGGGACTTGATACGTATATCGGCAGGGTTGATGCATTCAGCACATTGGGTTTTTTTTCTGATCCGATCTATAGCTTCATGGCAGAGTACTCCGTATTTGGCATAGCTTCACTGATTTTGCATGAGCAGACTCATGCTACACTTTTTTTGAAAAACAGGATTCAGTTTAATGAAGAACTTGCGACCTTTATTGGTACAGAAGGCGCTTTGAGATTTATCAAAATGAAATATGGAGATGATAGCGATGTTTATCGTAATGCTATACTGGCGATTGAAGACAGTGATACTTACATGATGCTAATGAGGAGACTTTATAACAGATTGTCCAAACTTTACAAAAGCAATATTCCTGATGACAAAAAAAGAGAAGAAAAACAAAAAATTATTCAAAATTGTAAAAATGAAATAATGGAAAAGTATAATAAGTTTTTCAAAACAGACCTCTATTCAGCAATAGGAAAAGCTCAGATTAACAATGCTGTACTCGCAATTCGTATGACATATACACTGGATTTGGATATTTATTATGAACTTTACGAACTTTATGACAGGGATCTTAAAGAAATGATGGATTTTTTTAAAACTCTGGAAAAATGCAGGAAGGATCCAAAGGAAATTATCAGGGCAAAATTAAAGAAATAACTCAGGTTATGTCTGGCTGAAATAAATCGGTTAACAGCTTCAGTCCTCATTACCATTACTGGTGTATTCACAAAGATGTTCGTTGATTGAAAAAGATATGAATTTGTTCAACTTGTTTAGTTTTGAAAACCGTGTCTCTTGTTGAGACTAAAATTAGAAGAGTATACAGGAAAAAAATGGAAATTCAAGCAGTTATTTTTGATTTTGATGGAGTGATACTGGATACAGAAAAAGCCCGTTATGATGCCTGGCAGTCGGTATTTCAATCTTATGGGCAGACATTTCCACTTGATATCTGGGTAGAGAGTATTGGAAGATCAAAATACGCAACAGATCCTTTGGATTTACTTGAAAAACTCACAGATAAATCTCTTGATAAACAATATTTAAGAAATCTTCAGCGTCAGAAATCGCATGATTTTGCAGACAGGCTTTCATTGCTTCCGGGAGTTCAAAAATGTATTCTTGAGGCTGTATCATTAAAACTGAAGATTGGAATTGCATCCAGCTCATCACGTACCTGGGTGCAAAGGCACTTGGAAAAACGTGGTTTGTTGGATTTTTTTAATGTGCTTGTTTGCAGGGAGGATACTGATTATCATAAGCCTTCACCTATTCACTATCTTACTGCTTTAAAAAGGTTAAATTGCAATCCGGCCAGTTCTGTTGCCATAGAAGATTCACCGCTTGGTATTGAGTCTGCAGTAGGGTCGGGAATGTATTGTATTGCAGTTGCATGTAGTTTCACGCAGAGTATGGATCTGAGCAGAGCGAACAAAATAGAAAAGTCTCTTGGGGATGTATCATTTTCAACGTTGATCAGGTCTGTTTAAAGTAGTACAAACTCATTAAAGTGAACGTACCATATTAAGGTATGCACTAAAAAGGGATATTTCAAAAATAGATTTTGTCCAAAATAGCAAAATATTATCTAAAGCTGTTTTTTTGTGAAACTAAATATTTAAAAACGCTATGATTTGAAACAAGAAAGCTTTTTCTGATACTGTTTAAAATCGTTTTAAGGTGTTATCAGTGCGCATAAATAGTGCAAACATCTGGCTATAAAGTTGAATTCTATTTTGGGCAGAAGTGAATTTTTTATCAACTTTAATTGCGTAGTACAGGGAGAAACGGATGCTCAAAAAAATCACTTTTGTTCTTCTTTATTCATCAATTTATGTTTCTGCATCACTTTTACCTTTTCCTTCATTCCTACCCAAAGTCAATACCCCTTATGATTCAGTCCTCCTTAAAACCTGGGAGGGTATTAAAAAAAGAAATATTGATCCATTCGAGTTAAAAATGGTGCACCGACCCTATTCTGAAGTTCCGGGCGATGCTGTATCTGAAGGTGTTGGATATGGTATGATACTGGCATTTTATTGTAATGATCAGGAATATTTCAATATGATCTGGGATGCTGGTGAACAGAGTCTTTGGGGAGAAAGCAATTCTTATAACTGGAGGATTCATCCGGATGGATGGGTTGAACCTGGTGCAGCGACGGATGCAGAAGAGGATATTGCATTAATGTTGATTTTTGCGGATCTCCTTGTTCAAAAAGGGATATGGCAATCTCACACCAGTCCTCTTGGGGTTACTTATGCTCAGCGGGCAAATGTATTAATAAATAATATCTGGGATGTCATGGTTGAGGAAGGAAAATATTTAAAACCAGGAGACAGTTGGGGTGGAAAAGATTTGATGAATCCGGGATATTTTGCTCCGGCTTTTTACAGAATATTTGATGAGTTCGAAGAGCAGGATCATAACTGGGAAGGTTTAATAGATGAGTGTTACAGAATCATTGAAAAGTCTCCTGGTTATGAATTCGGGCTTGTTCCAGATTTTATGAATTCGGAAGGAGAACCTCAGGCAGCCGGCTATAATACATATGCGGAGAGCAGGCATCTTTACAAAGACGCTATCAGAATTTACTGGCGACTTGGAGCCGATTACTTGTGGTATGATGAACCCCGGGCCAAAGCATTTCTTGATAATGCACTCGTTTTTATTAAATCTCCCGAAAATTCCAATTTTTATCAAATGGAAGGAACTGTAGTTCCTGAAATTGATTCTTTTACACTTGGTAATGGTATTGATCGGCCAAGAGCAGAGCATAGTCATCTGACAATTGGGATGTGGGCATGTGCAGCAATTGCGGCAGGGGATTCAGTATTGGCTGAAGCTTTCAGCGATAAACTGCTTTCGTTTTACGAATCAGGAGCTGATTACTGGGGGAGGTCTACAGATGAGAATGGTGAAGATACTCTTCATAATGAAATGTATTTTGATCAGTTCCTTGCATGGTTTGGAGCATCGATGCTGTCAGGCACATTCGCAAATATTTGGGAGATTATGAAAGACCCGGATCCAACTCTTCAACTTGATTGGAAAACATCTCCAACCCTGAGTACTGATGATATCAATGCTAGTGTTGAACCTCTTTTAATTAGTGCAGAATTTAACAAGTCTGCAAGGTGGAGTTTAGAAATCACACATGAAAGTTTATCTGATCAGAGGGTGTTTACCGGTTCGGGAGAAACGATATCTTTAAGCTGGAACGGACTGTCTTCTGATGGTAAACCGATGTCACAAGGGTTTTATTGGGTATCTGTAAGTGCAAGGGGTTTGGAAAAAACGTTTAGCAGCAGAATCTGGCTTGGTAAGGCATTTGATTTGATGGAAGAAAATCGGTTACTTGTAGATGATTTCAGGGATGGAGACTTGTATCCTTTTATTGGTAATAGATGGACAAGTTATCTGGATAACCATGATAGAGCCGGAACCAGTACCAGTGCATCCTGTAAAGTAGAAACCATTGATGGTGAAAAGAAAATCGTTTGGAGTTATCATCTTGAAGGTCAGAATGTCCTTGGTTTTGAACCTTATGCTGCTCTTGAATGGGACTGCACAACTGATAACGGAAATCTTGATCTTTCCGGTCTCGATACCTTTTTTATACAAGCTCAATCACATTCACCTGTTGATGTTTCTGTTCAATTAATAACTTCTGACATTGGAGATTATACCTATTTTGAAGATTCTGTTTCCCTTACAACCAATGAACAGGAATACTGGTTTGATATTTCTGATTTCAAACAGAGATTGGATGGACAGGGGAGTACACTTGATCTTAGTAAACTGACTGCTATTCGCTTTCAGGTTCAGTACCCTGATGGTAATGAGAATTCGATAATTATTAATAAAGTCTATTTTACAGGTAGTTTAAATCACATTTATTCTCCTCCTCCGGAATACATAGAATCCAGAATAAAAATTACAGATAGTTCAAAAAAAGTATCAGGCAGTTTAAAATACACAGTTTCTGGTGAAGGTATTCAGTTCAATACCTCATTTGTACATGATGGAGCGGAGCTTGTACTCTTTGACATAACAGGACGAGTGATTGCCCGTACCCAATTAAACAGGACTGGTGCATATATCCCATTCGGGAGCAAAAATATCGTAAACCGAATCTGTTTCGCTCAGGTTAAAGGCAACGGAATAAAATATATAAAACCGGTAAAGATACTTAGATAGTAATCTTATTTTGTTAAGAATTAGTGAGATACGCGATATTATCGGCTTTATTATTGAATGATAATGGTTTGCAGCGACACTGGATTAAATGCAATTTTAGCTGTAACGATATGTAATCTATGGGATGAGGTTATCTTGCAGGCTCCAGGATCTGATTTTTGGGGCTAACACCTGGTAATGTGCCAAACAGATAAGCGTTTATATTTAATAATCATGTAAATAAGTAATATTCAAGATACACTTATTGTGATTAACGGTTAAAAAACAGGTGAAATAATGTTTTTTTTCTTATACTATAACAACAGAGGTTTTAGTTAAAGCGATTAAACAAAGGGTGAGATACATGTTTAAGATTGAGAATTTTTCCAGTTTCAGGCCTTGTAACTACAAGAAAAACGGAGTACTAAAATGAAATTACACTTACACTATTTTACTGGTTTAATCGGTATGTTTCTGGTTATGCTAAATTCTTTTGCACAGCCACCCGCTGAAGGTGCCAACAAATTCCTTGGAAATATTACAACCAGGGGACAAGTCAGATCTGATTTTTATAACTACTGGAATCAGATTACAGGCGAAAACGAACACAAGTGGGGTTCGGTCGAGTGGAGCCAGGGCAGCAGAAACTGGGGAAGCGGCGATCGGATTGCCAACTATGCAAAAGAAAAAGATATACCCTGGAAATTTCATACCCTGATATGGGGAAGCCAGTATCCAAACTGGATCACCGGCCTTTCACAATCCCAACAACTGGCAGCTATAGAAGATTGGATGGATGCAGCCGCGAGCCGATATCCCGATGTTGAAATGATTGATGTAGTAAATGAAGCCTTCCCCCGCCATGCACCAGCTCCTTTTAAAAATGCTCTGGGCGGTGATGGAGCCACAGGTTTCGACTGGATAATCAAGTCATTTGAAATGGCAAGGGAAAGATGGCCCAATGCTATTCTTATCTATAACGATTACAATAATTGCGAATATGATGATGAAGTAAACTGGACAGTAGAATTGATTGAAACGATGCTTGAAGCAGGTGCTCCAATTGACGCAATAGGTTGTCAGGCTCATGATGCATGGCAACTGTCTACAAAAAAAGTCAAAGAAAATATAGACAAGCTTGCAGCTACAGGGCTTCCGATATTCATTACCGAATACGATATCGGAGAATCGAATGACAGTAAACAAAAACAGATCATGGAGGAGCAGTTTACCATGTTCTGGAATCATCCCAGAATAGTGGGAATTACCTACTGGGGATATATCGTGGGCTCAACCTGGCGTAATGGAACAGGCTTGATGAGTTCCAGCGGATCTGAGCGTCCTGCGCTGACCTGGCTTAAGGAATATGTAAAAAATAACCCTGATCCGCCCAATGATTTTCCAGATTTAATGGCAAATGGCGGTGGCGTTACTAATTATCGTCTGACAGTTGGTGCAAATGGGCGTGGAACTGTCACCCATAATCCGGATGAAAAACAATTCTCTGAAGAAACTCAGGTTACATTCACAGCCACGCCATCTGAAGGCTGGATTTTTGACTGTTGGAGCGGTGATGCCAGCGGAAGCTCGAATCCCTTAACCATTACTATCAATAAATCAACAAAAATCACCGCAAATTTCATTACAGAAAACGGTAAACCAGATCTCATTACAAATGGAAAATTCCTCTCCGGTACAGACTCCTGGACTGTCAGATTATATAATGGTGATGCTGAAGGAAGTGTTGAAAATGGAGAGTATAAACTTGATATTAAAGATGCAGGTGTAGAAACCAGAGATGTGCGGCTGATTCAGGCAGAGTTACTGCTGGAGCAGGGAAAGTGGTATCGGCTGGTATTTGATGCCTATGCGGCTGAAGAAAAAATGATGTCTGTAAATATTGGAATGGCATCTTCTCCCAAAACGCCGTTTATTAGCAGTGAAATCCAGACAGAATTCAACCTTACTACATCAAAGGAAACTTACAGCGTCGAATTTCCCATGGAAGAAGAGACTTGTGATGATTCAAGACTTGAAATCATTCTGGGAACAGGTGCTGCAACTACAGTTTATCTGAGCAATGTCTCACTTTTTGAAATTATTGAACCGCCGGATGCTGTTAATATGCCAATTAAAAAGAATAAAAAACGGCATATAAATATTTCCGGCAAAGGTTCTTTTGTTGATGTCAGATTTAACAAAATAGAAAAAAACAGTTCATTTACAATTTATGACATGATGGGCAACGTGGTACGTTCAGAGAATTTCAAAAAAGATTTCGGTTCTGATAAAATACTAAGCTTTGATATCAGAAATATTCCCCGAGGTTATTACATCGTTGCAGTTCGGAGTGGAAACATCCTTGAAACATCAAAGATTGTCGTGACAGGGAAATAACAATTATTGGATGATTCAGATGTTGTTATTGCCACACTTATCGTTAGTCTGATATAAAAATATTAACCGGTACCTGCCTTATTCCCTAAACTCCTCAGTTTACTGGAGTGTGGCAGGTTTCATTTTATAAAAAATCAATTCAAGTTAACAGGGTTTATATAAAAAATTGATTTTTAAAACAGGTCTGAATTAATTCCGCAGATTCGGTACTGATTTGTAATGGACTGATGAGTGTGTAAAAAATATCAGAACTGTGGGTTTACTAAATTAATCACACAGTTCTGACATCAAGTGAAGAAAACCGGATATTTTAAAATTTTGCACTTAAAATAAGCTCAGGACGAATTCTTCTTTTTAAGGATTCATCATTATTATTGACATAGTTCCACATCCTGAAACGTGGTGTAATACTCATATTCTTGATTGGCAAAATGTAACGAATATCAAGTACACTGCCGGTGTTTTTTACCGGATCTCCGCTGTTTAATGTATCTTCTCTGTCATAATTCTGATTTAATGCAAATCTTACCCTTCCTTCACCGTAACCGAACTTTATTCTTGCCTCTAAAGATGCAAGCACGCCAAACGGTGCAGAATGGTCGATAGTATCGATTGCTTTGTGTGCTTCGGTGTTGTCATAAAAAGAAACACCAAATCCAGCTCTTATATCAAGAGGTTTTACCGGCTTTATTCCGAGGTCCATGCCTGCACCATACGCCTGAACAGCATCAACAAGAGTGTCATAAGTCCTTACAATGTCGTAATTCATATTCCGATGAATATATCCATTGGGATTCAGTGAAAGATTACCGATTTTTATCGGAACTTCAAGAATGTGAAGAAAAGATGATTTCTTCAATCCATCATTTTCGGTATTATAGGAACTGGAATACATCGCATTTACAAGTTTGAAAGTAATCGTTTTATCGTCATTTTTAACAGCCGTATATGTAAAATTGGCACCAAGAATACCTGCGTTCTGAAGGTCATCCCAGCAGCTTGAAACAACTTCGGAATACTTGCTGTCTTCGAAAGCAAGAAGATCAAGAGTACTTGTGCCGCTTTGTGGTATCCGGCCTGCAGAAAAATCAAACATTTTTACGTTTACCTTAAACCATGCTTCACCCAGTGAAGCTGCATTCAGTCCTTTTTGCCACAGTAGAGAATTGTCAAAACTGTCCAGATTCTTACCATTGGGATTATTCAATCTGAATCCAAAAGAGATGTTTTCTTTTACTTTCACATTCAATTTCAGATTCCAGGCATATCTGTGATGATATTCGTTTTTTGATTCCGAATCGATTTTCTTTCCATTTCTATCATTTTTACTGTTGAGATTTATTCTGTAACGGTATTCGACATCACCGTTTACCTTGAATTCTGGTTTAGCCGATACTGTTGAAGAGAAAAGAATTGCCGATAAGGCAGCTCCCAAAATAAGTGATCTTTTCATAAATCCTCCTGTTAGATTTCTGATACACATGTATCTGGAATTTTAATTAATTGTAAAACTAAAATACCAGAAATTCGTTTGAATCAAATTAAGTGTATGTTATGTTTAAGTTAAAAACAGATAATCCAGTATTCTAATGTATCATGGTATACATGTTTTGACAATTTTCTGGATTCATAATCTGACAATTTTTTTGCGGGATGCAGTGCGGGTAAGTACTGAATACAGGGGCAGATTGGCTACTTGAGAATGAATACAGATTTGATTGATTCGTGTCTTTTCTGGATTTGAAAAAACAGACAATCTGGTTTTGAGCGAGGATGCTAAATGTGACTCATGCAGTTTATGATTGCTCTATAACTGCTCAAGTACAGAAACAAGAAAATTCCAGAACTGTTTAACAGATAATATGTTGACCCTTTCATCCGGAGAATGTGGATACTGGATTGTCGGGCCGCATGAAACCATATCCATATCAGGATAATGAGCACCTATTATTCCACATTCCAGTCCGGCATGTATTGCCTGAACCTGTGGTGATTTTCTGTACAGATTTTCGTATACATTTTTCAGCACGGCAAGCAGTTCAGATGAAGGATCAGGTTTCCATCCCGGATACGCACCGCTGAATTCAACATTAAATCCGGCAAGTGACAAGGCACTTAAAACATTGTTCTCAAGGTCTATTCTTGCACTGTCAATTGAACTTCTCAGAAGACACTTTATAACACTTTTGCCGTCATGACACTCTATGAAAGAAAGATTATTTGATGTTTCAACCAGTCCCTTCACCTTGTCATCCATACGGATTACTCCATTTGGACAAGCATACACTGCTCTTATAAGGTTACATTGTGCCGGATTGCTCATTACCATATCTGGATTACTGGTTTGGGTTTGTTCTACAGATATGTCTGGATCTGATACCGCAAATTCCATCTCAAGAATTTGTTTGTATTCAGTAATAAAATCATTAAATTGAGTGTCCAGTTGCCTGGGCACTGTAACTGTGGCAAGAGCTTCTCTTGGAATCGCATTTCTTGCAGACCCCCCTCTGAATCCGCCAATATTGATATCAAACTTTTCTGTAGCAGCAAAGAGCAGCCGGTTCATTAATTTTATTGCATTGGCTCTCCCAAGATTTATGTCAATACCTGAATGACCGCCCCGCAGTCCTTTTATTGCAAGCTCATAGGCATTTTTTTCTGTTTCACTTTTTTCCTGCTGATAGCTCATCATACCTGTTGCGTTTATTCCACCTGCGCAACCGATATAAATTTTCCCCTCTTCTTCAGAATCAAGATTGATATACTTTCTTGCCGTTAAAAGTTGCGGTGATAATCCTTTGGCACCACTCATCCCGGTTTCTTCATCAATAGTAAATAGCAGTTCCAGAGGACCATGTTTTAGTTTGTTGTTTTCAAGGATTGCAAGCATGGCTGCAATACCGATTCCATTATCTGCTCCAAGTGTTGTTCCTTTTGCTTTTACCCACTCACCATCCACATACGGCTCAATGGGATCTTTTCGAAAGTCATGTTTTTTGTTACTGTTTTTCTGTGGCACCATATCAAGATGACTCTGAAGGACTACGGCAGGACTGTTTTGTTTACCTTCAGATGCACTTTTCCTTATTAAAACATTCCCGGATTCATCCTTTTGGACTGAATAGCCAAGCCCACCTGCAAATTCTTCTATGTATGCAATAACAGGTTCTTCAAATCCGGATGGCCTTGGAGTTGAACAGATATTGGAAAAATGTTTCCAAAGAAGTTTTGGTTCAAGCTCTTGAAGTTGGTCCATAATCATCTCCTTGTACAGCTTTAATCCGGATTCGGGCCGGATACAGGTATTTGAAGGTTATCTATCAATTTCCAGACCAATATAATTTATGAATAGAAGCGAAGAACTGTTGTATTCTAAACAGGAGCAGATTTCCATGAATATAATTATATTCATTCTAAAGGTGATGGATATAAAGATTGAATTGCAGTTTCTGCATATTGAATGAATTTGTTTGATATTTCATTTTTTGATAAAGAGTACAAAATGGTAGATTCAATACGAAAACTTCTGAATAATGGGATAGAAAATAAGGTTTTTCCCGGATGTGTAGCCGGAGTTCGTTATGGAACGAAACAGCAGATTGTTGCCTGTGGGAATCATACATACGATTCCGATTCAAAACCTGTTAACAAGAACACTGTATACGATGTAGCATCAATTACGAAAGCAGTACCGGTTTCGTGCCTGGCATTAAAACTGATTGATGACGGAAAACTTGGCCGCAGACAAAGATTGATTGAGTTTATTCCTGAACTTGCCGGAGCATATAAAGATATTATTACAATTGATAATCTTCTGACCCAGACACTCGATTTTGATTTTCGTCTTTCACAATGTAAAAATTTGTCATCAGAACAGATAATAAAAAAAGTCCTTGAAGTGGATCTCAAATCCCGGCCGGGACTCAGTTATTCTTACGCAAATGCAACAAGTATTCTTCTTGGAATCGCTATTGAGCGTTGTTTCGGGAGTGATCTTGCTCAAATTGCGAATGATACATTTTTCACCCCGCTGAAAATGGATTCAACAACTTTTTATCCGCAGAATTTTAATCGTGAGATAATAGCACCAACTGAATACGATTCCTGGAGGGGGAGGGTTATACAGGGTGAGATTCATGATGAAAGTACGTGGGCATTGCGTCCGAAGGTAGTTGGTGCTGCTGGTCTTTTTTCAACTGTACCGGATCTTATGAAGTTCATGGATATGTTGCTAAATGGGGGAGAGGTGAGTGGGAAAAAGTACCTGAGCCCGGAAATGATTTCACAAATGTATACCAGTCAATTACCTGGCAGTAATCAGTGGATCGGGCTTGGCTGGGAACTGAATCAGAAGAGTTTTATGGGAAGTAATTGTTCTGTGACTGCTTTGGGAAAAACCGGTTTCACCGGGTGCTCAATTGTAGCGGATATCAAAAAACAGAGCGGCTATGTTCTGCTTTCAAATCATGTCTATCCAGAACGAAAGCCGGATCGTACCGATATAAACCGGATAAGGAGCCAATTGGGTGATATGATTTGGAATCTGTAGAGATCTGCTCTCTTTTTTCTGTGCATCGGGGTCGGAATCCTTTTCAATAATTTATTTTTCGTTGATTCGGTATCGATACTAAGCCAGATTTCCTACCCCGATAGAAATATTTACAATGTTTTTGTTATCTCACTATTTTGTTATTCCAGAAAACAACCGATTTGTTTTTAGTAGAAAATGATGGTTACAGGGATTTTTGGAACAGGGTGGTATTATTGTATATTATTTATCTTTAAATAATCGGAAAAAATCATGAAAGGAGTCATTAATGGGAGGACAATCCCGTTTTTCTAAAAATATTATCTGCATTGGTGCGGGGTATGTTGGTGGCCCTACAATGGCAATGATTGCAGCAAAATGTCCTCAGTATAAAGTTACTGTTGTAGACATTAATGCTGAACGTATAGATGCCTGGAATTCTGAAAATCTCCCTATATTTGAACCTGGTTTGTATGAAGTTGTAAAACAGGCAAGGGGAAGAAACCTGTTTTTTTCTACTGAAATAGAAAAGGCAATAAAAGAAGCGCAAATAGTTTTTGTTTCGGTAAATACTCCTACTAAAACGTTTGGTGAGGGCGCTGGTAAAGCCGCAGATCTTCAATACTGGGAAAAAACAGCTCGTGATATCATTAGAGCATCAGATACTGATAAAATAATAGTTGAGAAAAGTACTCTTCCTGTGCGAACAGCCAGTGCAATGGAGAGAATTCTTAACGCGAATGATAAAGGTATTCATTTTGAAGTGGTCTCAAATCCGGAATTTCTTGCTGAAGGTACGGCTGTTGCAGATCTTGAAAATCCCGACAGGGTCTTAATCGGGTCGCAAATGACAGAAACCGGATTAAAAGCGTGTAAAGAAATTGTTGAGATCTATGCGAATTGGGTTCCTGCCCAAAAAATTCTTACAAGTAATGTCTGGAGTTCTGAACTCTCGAAACTTGTAGCAAATGCTTTTCTGGCACAGAGGATCTCATCAATAAACAGTATCTCTGCACTGTGTGAATATACAGAAGCCAATGTTTCTGAAGTTGCCGGGGCTATTGCTATGGACAGCAGAATTGGACCCAAATTCCTTAATGCAAGCATTGGATTTGGTGGTTCCTGCTTTAAAAAAGATATTCTGAACCTGGTTTATATATGCGAAAACTACGGGTTGCATGAGGTTGCCAGATACTGGGAAAACGTTGTTCTCATGAACGATTACCAGAAACGGCGATTTGTAAAAACCATGATCAGGACCATGTTCAATACAGTCGCGGGTAAACGAATTGCACTGTTCGGGTTTGCATTTAAAGCAAATACCGGAGACACAAGGGAATCACCTGCAATTGATGTAACCAGGCAGTTGGCTGAGGAGAGGGCAAAGGTTGTAATTACTGATCCTAAGGCTCTTGACAATGCTAAAATGGATCTTCAGTCCTGTTTGGAATTTGTAGAGTTTTGTGAAGATCCGTACGAGGCTGCAAAAGGGGCTCATGCAATTGCTCTAATGACAGAGTGGAATGAATATAAAAAGCTGGATTATCAAAAAATATATTCCCAAATGGAGAAACCAGCATTTGTTTTTGATGGCAGGAATATTCTTGACCACAAACTTCTTTTTGAGATCGGGTTTAACGTATTTCCTCTGGGAAGAGTTTCCAGAACTCATTTGTAATATTTGTAAGGGAACCGGATAACCCCGTTTTAATGAACTATGTTTCATTTGGGGCTGAAGGTTCCTTTTTTATATTTCTGTTTTCCTTATTCCCTTAATAAAAACCTGTCAGTCGTCCGATACATTTAACTCATTAACAGGACTGTTTTTAAACTCTTTCCTGTGCCGGATAATACCCCCCTTTAACATGTAAATTACATCTTCAGCGATATTGGTCGTCTGATCTGCAATACGTTCAAGATGTCTGAATATGGATGAGTAATGAAGTAACTGGCCGGTCAGGGATGGATTGATATGTATTAAGTCATTTACAAGGCCAAATGAGTCCTTGTAAAATGAGTCAACTTCATCATCTGCGACAAGGACCGAAAGTGCAAGATCCGTATCCCGTTGAATCAGTGAGTCAATGCTTTTTTTCAGCATCAGAACCGCTTTTTCGGACATGGAAAGAAAAATATCATGAAGTTCAACCGGGGGTTGAGATTTAAGTGATGTAGTACGCTCTGCAATGTTAACTGAAAGATCGGCTATTCTTTCGAGGTCATTATTTATTTTCAAGACAGAGACTATGAATCGCAGATCTTTTGCAACCGGCTGATATAACGCAAGTATCTTCAGGCAATTTTCCTCAATTTCCACTTCGACTGTGTCAATTTCATTATCCGAAACAATTACTTTCCCGGCAAGTTCATAATCAAGTTCAAGTACAGATGTGACCGAATATTTTACACTCTCTTCAACGAGCGTACATAGTCCAAGTATACTCTTTTTCAGTTTTTCTATTTCAAAATAAAAGTGAGATGACATATTATTACCTCCAGCTTCTTAATCTTCAATCTTTTGGCGTGGATTCGGTTACTTTGGTTACTTATGTGTTCCAGTGAGTACCGATACGGCCCTGTTTTATAACGAACCAATACAATCTTTTTAAACAGCTATAACTTGTCAATAATTATCCAAAACGTCCGGTTATATATTCCTCTGTCTGTTTATTTTTTGGATTTGTAAAAATATCCCTGGTTTTACCGGTTTCGATCAGGTTTCCAACATAGAAAAAAGCAGTTTGATCGGAAACCCTTGCTGCCTGTTGCATGTTGTGAGTGACAATTACAATTGTAACATCATTTTTAAGCTCGTGAATCAGTTCTTCAATGCGATTGGTTGATTGCGGATCAAGAGAGCTTGTCGGTTCATCCATAAGAAGCACTTCAGGATTAACAGCAAGGGCCCGGGCAATGCAGAGACGCTGCTGTTGTCCACCTGAAAGGCTTGCGCCCGGATCTTTCAGCCTGTCCTTGACTTCATTAAAAAGCGCAGACTGTATCAATGCTTTTTCACAAACTTCAAGAAGAAAGCTCCTGTTACGAATACCAACCAGTTTGAGTCCTGCTACGACGTTGTCGAATATTGACATCGTAGGAAACGGAGTCGGTTTCTGGAACACCATTCCAACACGTCTGCGGATTGTGACAGGATCAACTTTGTGATCGTAAATATTTTTACCGTCAAGAAGAACTTTTCCACTTGTTTCGGTACCACGGGTAAGGTCGTGCATTCTGTTAAGGGCTCTGAGGAAAGTAGTTTTCCCGCATCCTGACGGACCAATAAGGGCAGTTACCTGTTTTTCCTGAAAAGTAATGGATACATCACGAACACCTGTAGTTGAACCATATTTGACAGTAAGGTTTTCTGTTTTCATTCTCAAATGGGGTAAAGGTGGTCCTTCTTTATCAATAATTGAAAAAGAGTTGTTCTTGATACTGGTAACATTTGCTTTTATCGATTCGGTACAGTTCATCTGTTCCCTTTCTTCTGAAGATTGTTACCGGATGCCATGTGGGCAATTGCAAAAGATATAACTACAAACCCGAACAACACTATGGCAGCCGCCCACCCCATCCTGTGCCAGTGCTCGTAAGGGCTGATTGCGAGACTGTAAAGACGCTGGGGAAGAGTGTCAACTGGTCCAAAAAACATTCCGGTCCAGTGTTTTGGAAGGTAATTGTTGCCAAATGAGGTAAAAAGCAAGGGAGCAGCTTCACCGGCTGCACGCGAAAAAGCAATCAAGAATCCGGTTATAAGACCTGTTCGAGCTGCAGGAACAATTGCAGATAAAACAACTCTCCATCTGGGTAAACCTAACGCCAGCCCGGCTTCCCTTATGGACCATGGAATGATTGAGAGTGCACTTTCTGTGGATCGTGCTATAATGGGAAGCATGACTATTGCAAGTGCGGCAGAACCACTGATACCGGAGAATGTACCCATTGGCTTGACAATAAGTACAAATGCAAGTAAACCTTTTAATACAGCAGGCATTCCGTTCAATGTGTCGTTCATGATTCTAAGAACCGGGTTGAGAATGTGGTCCGGGTATTCTGACAGCAGGATCCCTGTTCCAAGTCCGACGGGAATAGCAAAAAGAAGCACCATTATGTCGACAACCAGTGTCCCTGCCATTGTGTGTACAAGCCCGGTAGGCTGTCCCTGCATGGCACGTGTCGGTGAACCAAGTTCCTGGGTAAAAAGATCAAGATTCAATGCACTTATACCATTGACTATTACATACGAGGACATGATCAGCAGGGGTAAAATGACAATAATAGTATTTATAACCAGAAAGGATAAAAATATTCTGTCCAGAATGTATCTGTATCTAAGGGTTTTCATACCATCTGTCCTCCTGCAAAAGCGAACTTTCTGCTTATCCATGCGGCAAGAAGATTGACTATAAGGGAGATGGCAAAAAGGGCCAGACCAACAGCCATCAGGCTGGAGTAATGAATGTTACCTACAGCTTCACGGAATTCATTAATTATTACCGAAGGCATTGTTGCACCGGGACCAAAAAGAGTGAAAGGAAGGGTGTTTTTATTTCCGATAAGCATCGCTACTGCCATGGTTTCTCCTATTGCTCTTCCAAAAGAAAGGATAACTCCGGCAAGAATTCCACTTCTGCTGTAAGGAAGAACAGCCATCTGTATTACTTCACGATGTGTGGCACCAAGAGCCCATGAGGCTTCACGCTGTTCACGGGGGACAAGGCGGATTGCATCTCGTGTGAGTGCAGCAGTATAGGGAAGAACCATCAGG
>Ga0079223_10000127_pt1 | contig 29346 bp, 20 predicted proteins | sample Stecom2011_FD_75072 | JGI IMG/M metagenome (GOLD analysis project Ga0079223, IMG submission 75072) | Agricultural soil microbial communities from Utah to study Nitrogen management - Steer compost 2011 | ecosystem: Environmental > Terrestrial > Soil > Agricultural land | place: USA: Utah...
AACTGTTATTTAGAATAAATTATCTCCGAAAAGCATGGAAATCTCATTCGGCAGGCTATTTTTGCACTATGGGCGACAATAAAAAACCAATCTTCGATTTTTATATCCTTAAACGCTTATTCGTTTATGTAAAGCCTTATAAAAAATATTTAATATTTGCATTCGTTTTCACCCTTGGCTTGGCTATCGTGTCTCCGCTACGCCCTAGTTTTATAGGCGACATGGTAGATCAGTATATTGTAAAAGATCAAGATGGAGATGCTCTTTGGTGGTGGACAAAGATTATTATTGGAATGTTATTTATTGAAGCACTATTTCAATTTTTGACAACATATTATGCAAATCTTTTGGCTCAATCAGTAATCAAAGACATTCGAATAAAGTTATTCAAACACATGATGTCTTTTAAGATGAAGTACTTTGATCAAACCCCAATTGGTTCGGTGGTCACTCGAATTGTTTCGGATTTGGAAGCAATTTCTGAGATATTCTCTCAAGGATTAATTAACATGCTTAAAGACATCCTCGTTTTAGTGACCATTGTAATTTGGATGTTTGCAACGAATTCACTTTTGACATTTTTTGTCCTACTGCCTATTCCTTTGCTTTTGTTTGCAACAAGAATTTTTGCAAAAGCCATGAAAAAAGCATATCAAAAGGAAAGCGTTGAAGTGAATCGGCTCAATACTTTTGTTCAAGAACGCTTGACTGGTATGTCAATTTTACAATTGTTTAATCGTGAAGAAGTTGAGAAAAAACGGTTTGCAGAAATCAATAAAAGACACCGCCAGGCTCATATAGATACTATTTGGGCAAATTCAATCTTCTTTCCAGTAGTTGAGTTTTTAAGTTCTTTATCTATCGCTTTCCTGATTGTATTTAGTGCATGGTCTTTATCAAATGGATTTTCATTCGCAGCAGATTCAACAGGTACAATTGTTAAGTTCACACTTTGGGTGCACATGTTGTACCGACCAATTCGACAGTTAGCCGATAAGTTTAACGTACTTCAAAGAGGAGTAGTTCGCGCTGAAAGAGTTTTCAAAACATTAGATCGTGACGAGATTATTCAGGATGCTGGCCAAATCATGGAGTTAGACTTTCAACAAAGTATAAAATTTAATAAAGTTTGGTTTGCTTATCAAGATGAAGACTGGGTTTTGAAAGATATCAATTTGGAAATTGAACCAAACAAAACAGTTGCTTTTGTTGGTGCAACAGGCGCGGGTAAATCCTCTATTGTTAATTTATTGTCGCGTTTCTATGAATATCAAAAAGGTGATATTAAAATCGGAGAAACGGACATCAGAGACATTGATTTAACTTATTTAAGAAAAAACATCTCGATCGTTCTTCAGGATGTTTTCTTATTTTCGGATACCATCCTCAATAACATTACATTGGGAGACGAAAGTATTACAAGAAGTCAAGTTGTTGAAGCAGCACAAGCGGTTGGAGCACATGACTTTATAATGAAGTTGCCGAATAATTACGATTATGCAATTGGGGAAAGAGGCGGTGTACTATCTACAGGTCAGCAACAATTACTTGCATTTATTCGTGCTTATGTTTATAATCCACATATTTTAATACTTGATGAAGCAACTTCAAGTGTGGACAATGAAAGTGAAGAAATGATTCAAAAGGCAACAGAGAAATTGACATTAGGTAGAACATCGATTGTTATTGCACATCGTTTATCTACAATTCAACGTGCAGATAAAATAATTGTACTCGATAAAGGTTGCGTGATGGAAGAAGGAAGCCACCAAGAACTGTTGGCTAAAAACGGATTTTATAAAAATTTATACGAAAAACAATTTTTAGGAAATGAAAAATAAGATGAAATTAAAAATAGGAGGAGTTCCAGAGCATTTTAACTTACCATGGAGATTGGCCATGGAAGAAGGTGATTTTAAAAAGGAAAACATTGACTTGCACTGGGAAGACATGGGAGGTGGAACTGGTCAGATGATAAAAGGTCTGAAGAATAAAACAATTGATGTTGCAGTTTTATTAACTGAAGGAGTCTCAAGAGCCATTCTACAAGGATTAGATGCGAAAATTTTACAAGTCTATGTTACTTCACCTTTGCATTGGGGAATTCACGTTCCTTTTGATGATAAATCAATCCAAAGAACTGAAGAGTTGGAGGGGAAAACCTTTGCTATTTCACGTGAAGGTTCTGGATCTCATTTGATGGCCTATGTTTTGGCTGATCAAAAAAAATGGAACATTGATAAATTGAGATTCAACAGTGTTGGAGATGTATATGGTGGGTTATGGGCACTCCAAAATAACGAAGCGCAAGCATTTTTATGGGAGAAGTATACTACGCATCCATACACTGAGCAGGAAAAATGCCGATACATTGATGAAGTGGTAACTCCTTGGCCGTGTTTTGTGATTGCTGTTCGTTCAGAAATTGCAGAAAAATATGAGGAAGAATTACAAACTATGTTGAACATAGTAAATAAGAAATCTAAAATAGTAAAAGAGAAGGAAAATACTCCTGAGGTTTTATCGTGGAGGTATGGACTGAAGCTCGATGATGTAGCAAAATGGTTAAGCGAAACGGAATGGAATTATGAAGGCGCTGGGTTTGATAAAGATTTTGAAAACGTAATCGATTATTTATTAAAATTAAAGCTAATTTCTGAAGAAGAAGCTGAAGACTATATGAGTAAACTGTTTTAAAAAAGGTTTTCTTAAATGTCTAAAATTAAACTTTATTCGAAAACAGATTGTTGATTAAATGGCAAGGATTAGCGATTATTAGCAGGTTAAAAAGTAAAAGTAAAAGAAAATGGAAAGAGTAAGTGAGAAGGTTGGGGTTCAGCAATTGGTTGATTCATTCTCTAAGCATGGAATAAAATTTATTGTATTTTCACCTGGCTCAAGAAATGCACCTCTTGTTGTTTCATTTGCGAATGACGATCGGTTCAAATGCTTTGTAATTCCAGATGAAAGAAGTGCTGCTTTTTATGCTTTGGGAATGGCAGAACAATCTAACTCTCCAGTGGCTGTAATGTGTACTTCAGGATCTGCACTTTTGAATTATTATCCTGCAGTAAGTGAAGCGTTTTATAGAAATGTACCTTTGGTAGTCGTTTCTGCTGATCGTCCTAGTGAGTGGGTAGACCAAGGAGATGGACAAACAATTAGACAAGAAAACGTTTTCCAAAACCATATTTGTGGTGCTACAACTTTGTTTGAAAATCCAACTTCTCAAGATCAATCTTGGTTCAATAAAAGAACTATAGACGAACTTTTAAGCACTGCAAAATCTCAAGAGGGAGGACCAGTTCATTTTAATTTCCCGTTTACTGAACCATTGTACAATACGATGGAAAGGAAAGAAGGGGCGATAAATACAGAAATAAAAACTACAGACTTCTTCGCGCTAAATGCACAGTTATCCACTCAGCAAAAGGAAAAACTTAAGGAAATTTGGAATAGTTCATCTAAAAAGATGATTCTCTGTGGTCAAATGCCTAAAAATGGATATTTGAACGAACAGCTAAAGAATTTAACGAACGATAAGAGTGTAGCTGTAGTTGTTGAAAACACAAGTAACTTGCAAGACAGAAGTTTTGTGCACTGCATAGACCGAACAATAACAAGTTTTATTGATGACGATCCAGAATTGTATCAACCTGATTTGTTAATAACAATAGGAGGTGCGGTTATCTCAAAAAAAATAAAGTCTTATTTACGAAAGTATAAAGCAGTAAATCATTGGAAAATCGGAAAGGAATTCCAGTTTATGGATACTTTCCAATCTTTGACAGCTTCAATTCCAATGCAAGCCAATTCTTTTTTAGACTTCCTATTAGATGACGGTTTTATAAGAAACAATTCACGTTATGGAGAGCAGTGGAAGCAATTGGATTACTTAGTTCAAGGAAATCACCAAGAATATCTCGAAACTGTACCTTACTCTGATTTGTCTGTGTTTAATTTGATTTTAGATGCTGTTCCAGACCAAAGTGCACTGCACTTGTCAAATAGTTCGGTTATTCGTTATGCACAGCTGTTTGATCCGATAAAGAGCATCAGTTACTATTGCAATAGAGGAACAAGTGGAATTGATGGTTCAACAAGTACAGCTATTGGAAATGCAATTGTAGGAGAGAACAAGCTCCATACTTTTATAACCGGAGACATTAGTTTTTTCTACGACAGTAATGCTTTTTGGAATCACCATGTGCCTTCAAACTTTCGTGTATTTTTAATTAACAATGGAGGCGGTGGAATTTTTAATATTATTCCTGGCCCACAAACAACTCCAAATGGAGATGAGTTCTTTGTTGCAAAGCATTCTTTCTCTGCGAAGTCTATCTGTAAAGCTTTTAACGTAAATTATTATGCTGCGAATTCAATGGAGGAAATTGATGAGCAGTTAGATGCTTTTTATGCGATACAGTCAAATGATCGGGCTGCAGTTATTGAAATCTTCACTGATGGCGAGTTGAGTGGAAAAGTATTGTCTGACTATTTTAAAGTCACTAAAGTTAAAGAAATCCCTGTTTTAAATTTATAGAAAATCGTTTAACTATTGGATTAAGTGGTTGTGTTAGACAAGTAAACGATTACTCTTTCTTTTTAGGAATATAATGATAAGTCACATTGATATTCTGTGAAGAAGAAGTGTTTTTCGGAGTTGTTGAAGGCTCTTCTGTGATTTTATTGCGCTCTATTTGATTCATTTGTTTTTGTATTTCAAGTGCCTCAACCCTTTGTCTCACTTCTTCTTGTTTAATTAATTGTTGCTCTTCATAAATGCGTTTGCGTTCCATCCATTCTCCTTCCAAATCAGGTGGTTCTATGCCCATTTCTTCTTCTATTTCATATCGGTATTTTGGAGGTAATGGGCCTTTTTTTCGGAAGACAACGGCTAAGAGCGTACCCACTAAAAAACCAGATAAATGACCTTCCCAAGAAACTCCAGTTTCCATTGGAAATAAACCCCAAATCATTGAACCATATACAAAAGCGACGAATAATGAAATGACTTGAAGGGGCAAATATTTCTTAAAGAATCCACTGACAAAAAGGAAGCCGAAGAGTCCATAAATAACGCCAGACATTCCAATATGATACGAATGTGTGTTGACTGCCAAATACCAAAGTAAGAATCCAGTACCCAGCCATATGAATAGAACAACATATCCAGCAATTTCTCTATAAAAGTAAATCAATGTACTCAATAAGATAACCGTTGGTACTGAGTTGTTGATGATGTGAGAAAAGTCGCGCTGTCCATGTATAAACGGCATAAGGAAGATTCCTTTAACGCCTTCAATAGTCTGTGGTTTTACACCGTATTTATAAAGTCCCAAATGGAAATATCGGTCAAGTAGAAAAGCAGACCACATGATAATCAATATCAGCAGAGGATAGATAATTGCTTCAAGTGTTCTGTTTTTTCCTGTTTGTGCAAACTTCATGATTGACTTCATTCAAATAATGTACCTATAAAAAGATCAAGACAATCTGTCATATAAAATATTTCTACTATAGAATATAACAAGACTGTTTTACAATTTTTTCTTTTAAAGTCTTCCTGCCTGTAATGATCTACCATATGTTAGCATTGGATATTCTTAAAGATAATATCCACCATCATTACTGTTTTAAATTCTTATATTTGGCGCGCAATAAAAAACTATAATATTATGCGTAGAGTTGTAATCACAGGTATGGGAGCTTTAACTCCAATTGGAAATTCAGTTGATGCTTTTTGGAAAAATGCAATTGCTGGGGTGAGTGGAGCAGGGCCAATTAAAACTTTTGATGCCTCTAAATTTAAAACACAATTTGCTTGTGAGTTGAAAGACTTCAATGCAGAGGATCATTTAGACAGAAAAGAGCGTAAAAAATATGATATGTTCACTCAGTATTCTTTGGTTGCAGTAGACGAAGCTGTTCAACAAGCGAATATTGATTTTGAAACATTAGATTTAGATAGAATAGGGGTGATATGGGGTTCTGGGAATGGAGGAATTCAAACTTTTGAGGATCAACTTAAAGAGTATCATGAAGGAGATGGAACTCCACGTTTTTCCCCATTTTTTATTCCGAGAATTCTTGTAGATATCGCTGCAGGCGTAATTTCCATGAAATATGGTTTGCGTGGAGTGAATTTCGCACCAGTATCAGCTTGTGCAACATCAACTACTGCAATCATTGAAGCGTTTAACTATGTGCGATGGAATAAAGCAGATATGATTATTTCAGGAGGGTCTGAATCGCCAATCGGTGCAGCAACAATGGGTGGATTTGGATCTTTAAAGGCTTTATCTACTCGCAATGAAGATTATGCTACTGCTTCTCGTCCTTTTGACATCAACCGAGATGGTTTTGTTATGGGAGAAGGTGCTGGTGCTTTAGTTGTTGAAGAATTAGAACATGCTAAAAAACGTGGCGCAAATATAATCGCTGAAATTGTTGGTGGTGGAATGGCTGCTGATGCTTATCATTTAACAGGAACTCATCCGGAAGGGTTGGGAGCAATCAAAGGAATGAATTTAGCATTGGAGGAAGCAGGAATTACGCCTAATCAAGTAGATTATATAAATATGCATGCTACTTCAACGCCAAATGGAGATGTTAGTGAAATTAAGGCCTTAGATGCTGTTTTTGAAAAACGTAAGTCTTTGATCGTAAGTGGAACGAAGTCAATGACTGGGCATCTGCTTGGTGCTGCTGGTGCAGTAGAAGCGATTCTTTGTGCTCAATCAATTAAACATCAAATGGTTCCCCCAACAATTAATGTTGAAAACTTTGAACCAGAATGTGAAAATAGCTACAACTTTCCTTTACAAAAAGGAATCCCGGCAAAAGTGGATTACGCTTTAAGTAATACTTTTGGATTTGGAGGGCACATTGCTGCAGTACTACTAAAGAAATTTGAAAATTAATTGAATATAGATAAACTTACGTATTGTGTTACCAGAGAATTAGCTTTTTGTGGTCAACACAATACGTTTTCAATTTGGTTCGTAGAAAATTAATTTTTAAAGAGAGCAATTTTGTAGAAATTTTGGTTTTTGTTAAGCCTAAGTGACTTTCCTAAAATACTTGTTTTGATTTAGCTGATTTCTTTAATTGCATTAAAACAGAGAAAGCAGAATCTATGTCATCATCATTTACCACAACAGTAAATTCGTTTGCAGTAGAAACAATCTCTACTATATTTATTCCTTCCCATGCTAAGTGCTTAAGCAGGTAATAATATATTCCACTAATTTCAGTGTTGATTGATGGAAGTTTTATTGTAATCGAGGCAAGGTTTTTTGTGTTAGACTTTAATTTCTCTTCCTTAAAAACTTCTGCTAAGTGTTCAGAGATTGAATTACTTGTAATGATTGTCGATTCCCCCACACCATGACAAAAAGTATAGAAATAATCACGTTGATCTACTAAGATCTTCATGATTTCTGATTGCCTCAAAGCTAAAGTGTTGGAATTCTTATAAGTAAAATCTTCTAAATCACTGCGTACTAAAAAGTCACCAAGTGAAGCAATAAAACTTCTTATTTTCACATCTACATGATAATAATAACCAGGAGTCATCCTTTTTATTGCCATTACAATTGCACCTTCTTTAACTTTCTTACCTAATATATCTTCTAACTCAGGTTGTATTTTTCTTGAAAGTGCAGATACGTTAATAAGGTTTTCTGTCATTGCTTCTCTTAAGAAAGGAGAGCGATTAATTATTTCTTCGGTTATTTTACCAACTGTACTCATTTGTTAGATTATTTTATCAAAAGTTAAAATTAACAAAAAAAAGCACCTTTCAAACTGAAAGGTGCTTTTTTGTTAAAAAATATATCTTTAGATTAATCTCTGATTAACTGATAACCAGGATAGTTTTGTGGATTGTAAACAAACTTACTATCAGCAACTTCTTTGTTTTTTGAAAAAGTATTGATTGTGTACGTCATTGTACTTCCATCTTTAGTTTTCATTACAGCTTGATACAACTCATTGTTATTTGTTGTAACATACAATGTAATGGTATGGTAATTTACATCTCCTGGATTGATAGGAAATAAATCAATTTGATGTACCTCTTTATTGTTGAGCGTTAAAGTTTTACCGTATTTACTTTTAAAACCATTTTCCCAAATAGTCATTAGCTTTTTAGGATTCATTGATTCATCATCGTCAAGGTCTACATCACTTTGGTAAGTTACCTTTTCTTCTTTAACGATAGTCCAATTCTTAACAGCGTTAGAAACCAATGTGTTTTCACCAAGTGAAGCGAAGTACTTATTGCCTTTTACATATCCTAAACCTTTTTGGTTTGAGTTTTCTCCTGTAGCCGGATTTTTCACATTCATTGTAAACTCAATATAAAAAGAGTTCAAGCTTTTAATTTCAGTTGATATTTTGTTTAGAATATCGTCGGATTTTTTATCTGATTGCGCAAATAATGTGCTGGTAATAAAAAGAATTCCAAATAATAAGTATTTCATTTTCTATAGATTTTTCAATGTGTTTTGCACAAACTGTGCCAAGAATTATAGTTTTGAGCGTTTGAATAGGGGCAAATATACATCTATTTTTATAGTAGTAAAAAGCCTATCGTAAACCTTTCATATTTAAGTGTTCATTAAGTGCTTCCTCAGTCGGAATTAAAACATCACGGGCCTTACTTCCTTGGAATGGACCAATAATACCATGCGCTTCAAGCTGGTCTACAATTCTTCCTGCACGGTTATACCCTAACTTTAACTTTCGCTGTAATAAACTTGCAGAACCTTGTTGATGAAGAACTATGATTTGAGCGGCTTCTACAAACTTCGCATCCAGATCATCATCCATATCAATAGAACTTCCTTCACTTCCTTCGCCAATGTATTCAGGAAGAGCAAACGCTTCTGGGTAAGCCCTTTGGTTACCTATAAAGTCACAAATAGCCTCCACCTCTGGAGTGTCAACAAATCCACACTGTAATCGAATTACTTCGTTCCCTGTCGAAATTAACATGTCTCCTTTTCCAATTAATTGGTCGGCACCCGATGAATCGAGAATTGTTCTTGAGTCAATTTTGGAAAGTACTCTAAATGCAATTCGTGCTGGGAAGTTGGCTTTAATCATTCCGGTAATCACGTTAACAGATGGACGCTGAGTAGCAACAATTAAGTGGATGCCAATTGCTCTTGCAAGCTGTGCTAAACGTGCAATAGGGTGTTCAACCTCTTTTCCGGCAGTCATTATTAAATCAGCAAACTCATCAATCAATACTACAATGTATGGCATGTAGTGATGACCATTTTCAGGATTAAGTCTACGTGAAATAAACTTATCGTTATATTCCTTAATGTTTCTTACCTGTGCATCCTTTAATAAATCGTAACGGTCATCCATCTCAATACACAAAGAATTTAAGGTATTTACAACCTTTGAAGTATCAGTGATAATTGCCTCTTCTTCCCCTGGAAGTTTAGCAAGAAAGTGGCGTTCTATTTTATTGAAAAGTGTTAATTCAACTTTTTTCGGGTCAATCAAAACAAATTTAACCTGAGAAGGGTGTTTCTTATACAATAATGAAACTAAAATCGCATTCAACCCAACAGATTTACCTTGACCTGTTGCACCAGCTACGAGTAAGTGAGGCATTTTTACTAAATCGAAGGCATAGGTCTCATTGGTAATTGTTTTTCCAAGAACAATAGGTAGTTCATATTTTGAGTTTTGGAATTTTTCAGACGCAATTAGTGAGCGCATACTTACTATTTCGGGCGAGCTATTCGGTACCTCTATTCCTATTGTCCCTTTTCCTGGAATAGGTGCAATTATTCTAATTCCAAGTGCTGCCAAGCTTAAAGCGATATCATCTTCAAGGTTTTTAATTTTAGAAATACGAACACCAGGGGCAGGAACGATTTCATAAAGTGTTACAGTCGGCCCTATAGTGGCTTTAATTTTAGCAATGTCAATTTTATAGTTGGCTAATGTATTTACAATGTTATTTTTGTTTTGTTCTAACTCCTCTTTTGATACTCCACCTTGTGTGCTTTCAAACTTCCTTAATAAATCTATTGGAGGAAGAGTGTAACTGGCCAAATCTAATTTAGGATCGTACGGACCGAAATCATCTAATTTTTTACTTAAATCTGAATCTGAGAGTAGCTTCTCCTCTGCAGGGGCTTCAACAGAAAACTCATCTTCTTCTTCATTGTCAATATTTGTCTCTGGTTTTACAATGGTTGTTTCTGGTTCATTTTGAATTGTAACAACTTCAAAGTCTTCATCTGATTCAGCTTCTTCCTCTTCTTCACTTTCATTATCGTCTTTGAAAGTCACAAAATCGAGCTCCTCTTCATCCTCCTCTTCATCGACAAGTTCATCTTCCTCTTCCTCGATTTCCTCTGTTACAGCAAAGGTGTTATCACTATCATCCACTACAGTAGATGTTGCATCTTTTTTCGGAAAGTACTTTTGAAATAAAGCCTTGAAATCTGGGTTAAATAAAGCAACAACAGCAACAAATAATAAAACCAAAACCAATAGAACTGCTCCGAAGATGCCTAAAACAGAGGTAAGCCATTGCTTCATAGCAAAACCGAAAGTTCCTCCAAGGTAATTGATTTTGGAAGTCATTAATCCTAAGAAAACAGAAAACCAAATGATCCCTATAAACGTCACCAAGTATGTTTTACGCAGAGGAACAAGTCTGATGTTAAGCAACAAGCGAACTCCCGTAACAAGCATTAGGAAACTAAAAGCAAATGATGAAATACCAAACCAACGGTACATGAATAAATGGGCCGTCCAAGCCCCCAACTTTCCTAACCAATTTTCAACCTCTACCTCAGAATCACCAAAAATAAAATCAAAAAAGGTAGTAGAAACAATTAAATCTTGATCTGCTTTCCAACTGAAAAGATATGAGATAAATGCAAAAAGTAAATAGACAGAAAGCAACAATAGAATTGAACCAGAAATTGATTTCGCTTTACGGCGATCAACTTTTGTGTATAATGATGATAAAGAAGCTCCTTTCTTGGCCTTTTTAGCGGCCGTCTTCTTTTCTGGTTTGTTTTTCTGTTTTAATACGTTTCCTTTCGCCATTCTCGTTGCTGAACAATTATTCTACGAATATAAGGAATGAAAGCGTTAGTTTATGTAAGCTAATCGAAGGCTATTCACATTATATTGTTAGTTCATGAGGTTGGTGAAAAACCAAGGTGCTTTTATAGTGGTTTAGGCCATGAAATGGTGTAAAATATAAGTTTTCTGAAATGATATATTCGCTTGTACTGATTTTGTTTTTAATTCTTAATATTGAGTGAGGTTTACTCTTGTATTAAATCAATAAATTCATCCAAAGTAATTATTTCATGATCAGATGGGATTCCAAACAAATCAATGCTCAGCGCTTCTTCTTCAATAGAAACTAATTGGTATGTCATCCAAACATCATTGGAATATATAGTGTATTTCACTGGTAAACCTGGGATTCCTTTTAATGCTGTTGAGTATTTTGGTGAAATAGAAGGGTGATAATTCATCACGACTGAAGTGTCCATATCGGTGTCTGTAACTTTTATGTTTTTTGATTTAACTCCCGCAAAAGTTTTATTTCCTGATTGGCGTTCAAAAATATACCGACCATCGTCTTGTAAAGTGTCTGGAATTGTTTGAATCGCAACTTTTTTCATGCCCAAATCCATTAAGATATATGCTCTGTTTTTAGGAATGTGTTTGATGTAAACTTGTTTCCCAATGGGTGTAAAACTGTCAATTCTTAACATAGAATCCTTTGCGTACACTACTTGGTAGTTAATACTGTCGGCCATGTCAGGAGAATTAGCAATAGATGAAACTGAATAAACTAGTTTTCCTTCAAAGTCCTCAGAAATTGCTTGCGGGAGTGAACAACTCAATAGAATCATTGCGATTCCAAAAAATAAAAACACATTTCTCATTTGGTTATATTTTTAATTATAAACGCGAAATTAAAACAAATTCTTAGCTGAAATCTATTTCTTTTCATTGTTCTTGTTTTGAAGCTAAGGAAAGGTGAGAATATTACGCTTGATTTTTTTACCTTTGCAAGAATTGAAACTCAGTTAAAAATACAGTAATGTCAAAATCTATAGCATATATAATTAACGATTCTGAAATTTCAGCAGGTACTCGCGGTGCAAGTTTAGGACCAGGAGCAATGCGTGTTGCAGATGATAACTCAGGGAATTTTTTATTCTCGAAATATCCTATTTATTATGTTCAAACAATGAATCATTTGTTGGATGAACCCACAACCTTTAAATGGGGGAAAAGAGCAGATGGATTAGCTACAGTATATAAAAACGTAGCTTCTTTGATTAGCCGAGAAAGAAATAAAAATGATTTTATTGTAGTTGTTGCCGGAGACCATGGTTCAGCAGGTGGGACGATTGCAGGTTTAAAAGTTGCAAATCCTCAAAATAGATTAGGCGTTTTATGGATTGATGCGCATGGAGACTTACATACTCCTTATACGACTCCTTCAGGAAATATGCATGGAATGCCTTTGGCAACAGCGTTGAATGAAGATAATTTAGAATCAAAACAAAATGATCCGCAACCTGAAACAGTGAAATTCTGGAATGAATTGAAAAATACTGGTGGAATCGCACCGAAAATTGAAGCTGAGGATCTTGGATTTATCGGTTTAAGAGATTTAGAAACTCCAGAAATTGAATTGATGGAGCGTTTGGGAATAAAAAATATTTCTGTTGATGAATTAAGATCTGAAGGTGTTCAGAAGATAATTGATCGTTTGGAGGTTAAGTATGCCGAATGTGATGAGATTTACATCTCTTTTGACGTTGATTCTATGGATCCAGAAGTTGTTTCTCACGGTACAGGAACGCCTGTTCCACATGGTTTAACTCCAGAAGAGGCAAGTGAATTGTTAAGGCATTTTGCTGGACACCCGAAAGTGAGATGTATTGAATTTGTAGAGGTTAATCCATGTTTGGATGAAAAAACAAATCACATGGCTGAAGTTGCTTATTATTTGATGAAAGAAGTGGTGGAAGCTGCTGAAAATAAAGTATAATATTTAAAAATGGAAAACAAAATTAAAGCGTTACTGCTTGAGAATAGTCTATCGGTTTTTGGAGCGAAAATAGATGAGAAATTAATTCAGTTTCAAAAAACAAGAAAAGATGTGGATGGAGATATGACTTTGGTTGTTTTTCCGTTTGTGAAAATATTAAAATCCTCTCCACAAATTGTTGGTGAAGATATTGGACGTTTTTTAAAAGAAGAATTAAAAGAGGTTGAAAGTTATAATGTAGTAAGTGGCTTTTTGAACATCACTTTAACAAATGCATATTGGCAGAATGTGCTAATGAATATGTCTAAAGATGATAGTTTTGGATGTGCCTCAGAACTTTCTGGGAAAATGTACATGGTGGAGTACTCTTCTCCGAATACAAACAAACCATTGCATTTAGGACACATGAGAAATATCTTTTTAGGATATAGTGTTTCTGAAATTCTAAAAGCTAACGGACACGAAGTGGTGAAAACTCAGATCATTAATGACAGGGGAATTCATATTTGCAAAAGTATGGTGGCTTGGGAGCAATTCGCAACAAAGGATGCAACGGGCAATAGAGAAACACCTGATTCTACAGGAATGAAAGGTGATCATTTCGTAGGTAAATATTACATCGAATTTGATAAGCAAGTTACGCTTCAAGGATTTAAAATAGCGGCAGAGTGGAAGGAAAATAGCTATATAGATGCAAATATCAGTGAGGAGGCGAAAGAAAAACTTCCAGGTCTATTTGCTGCCTATGAAACGACAAATGATGAAAAGAAAAAAGCAGGAATTCACCGTAAAATAGCAGCGTATGCAGTGCCATTTGCTCAACTCACTAAGGATGCAACAGAAATGTTGTTGAAGTGGGAAGCACACGACCCAGAAGCATTTAAACTTTGGGAAACGATGAATGATTGGGTTTATGTTGGTTTCGACAAGACCTATGAACGAATGGAGGTCGATTTTGACAAAATCTATCACGAATCCAAAACTTATTTGATTGGAAGAGATTTAGTAAAGGATGGACTTGGAAAAGGAGTATTCTATAAAAAAGACGACGGTTCTGTTTGGGTTGACTTAACAGAGGAAGGATTGGATGAAAAGCTTGTTTTACGTGCGGATGGAACAGCGGTTTATATGACGCAGGACATAGGAACAGCAATTGAACGTTTTAAAGATTATCCAAACTTAAATGGAGTAATCTATACTGTTGGAAACGAACAAGACTATCATTTCCAAGTGTTGTTCTTGATTCTGAAGAAAATGGGTTACGAATGGGCGAATAGCTGTTACCACTTGTCTTATGGGATGGTTGATTTGCCAGATGGTAAAATGAAATCCCGTGAAGGTAGAGTAGTGGATGCTGATGATTTGATGGAGGAAGTTGTTCAAATGGCCAAAGAAAGTACTCAAGAAAGAGGTCACATCGAAGGAATGAGTGAAGCTGAGCGTGAAAACCTTTACGAAACTATTGGTATGGGTGGTCTCAAGTACTATTTACTGAAAGTTGATCCACAAAAACGAATGAAGTTTAATCCTGATGAATCGATTGAATTGAATGGGAACACTGGACCTTTTATTCAATATGCATACGCACGAATCAATTCCTTGATGGGGAAGGTTGAATTGGTGAATGTTGAAACAGAAATGACAATTGATCAAGCAGAGAAAGAATTAATTAAAGAGTTAAATGAATTTCCTTCGGTGATTCAAGAGGCTGGACAAAATCACAGTCCTGCATTGATTGCCAATTATACTTTCGAGCTTGTAAGAAACTACAATTCATTTTATCAAGCATTTAGCGTGATGAAAGAAGAGAACATAGCATTAAAAAATGCAAGAATACTAATCAGTCAAAACACGGGGAAGGTAATTCATACTGCAATGCGACTTTTAGGAATTCAAGTACCCAATAGAATGTAACAAATACGATTATGAACATCATCCTACACGATTTCTCGAATCATTTGATTTTTGCCCCTCTAACACTTACGCGCCCTGTAGGTAATTTAAGGACTGGAATGTGGACAAATGACGAGCGTTGGCAATTTTATCTTCCAGAAGCGACTATTTCCTTTCAAACGGAAGCTCATTTATCGGATAAGTTTCCATTAACGCAAACACAGGATAATGTGTGGATTAATGCAACGGTAATTCCAACAGCAGCTTTGGCATTACTTGTTCAAAAGATTTCGATGGATGAATCTCTTTATGTCAATGGAATTTTTGTAGCCCATCGTGGCGCAGACTTCACACCAAGAGATAATTCATCAGAAGAATTAGAAGACTTAATTCTTTTAGAAAATAGGTGGGATATCTTCCAAAAAAACGATGTTATTCTAATTGCTGATTTTGCTGCTTTTACTGAAGGAAGGAAAGGTGCACCTCTTTCCAAAACCAATACTTTAATAGGAGACCCGAATCAGCTCTTTATTGAGGATGGAGCAACTGTAGAATGTGCAGTGCTCAATGTTAAAACAGGACCGATCTATATCGGAAAAAATGCTGAGATAATGGAGGGTAGTGTTGTTCGTGGTGGACTCGCAATGGCGGAAAGCAGTGCGTTGAAATTGGGAACAAAGGTGTATGGAGCAACATCACTTGGACCACACTGTAAAATAGGAGGAGAAGTAAATAACGTTGTTTTTCAAGCCTATTCTAACAAAGGTCATGATGGTTTTTTGGGGAATTCTATAATTGGAGAATGGTGTAACTTAGGAGCTGATACAAATAGCTCTAACCTGAAAAATAACTATGGTAATGTAAAAACATACAGTTATTTAACAGAAGACATGGAACAAACAGAACTGATGTTTATGGGAGTCACAATGGGTGATCATTCAAAAACAAGCATCAATACAATGTTGAATACTGCTACTGTTATTGGTGTATGTGCAAATCTATTTTCTTCAGGCTTCCCACCTAAATATGTCCCGAATTTCTCATGGGGAGGTGAACCAGGTTCTCCCGTTTATAATTTAGACCGAGCAATCGATGCAGCGAATCAAATGATGGTCAGAAGAGGTAAACAAATCACAACAAGTGATTTGAAAATCCTTAGCTTTTTATTTCCAGAGAAAAAATCTAACGATTTTTAGGGAGTGGGAGTGTGTGAGGGAAAGGCGACATCAAATGAACTTATGTTTAGGATGTACTTATTCTATTTTTTAAATTTTCGTCAAAATCGCCTCAATACTCTCTACTCCTGCTCAAAACTCTCTACTCTTGCTCAAAACTCACTCCTCTCCCTCTAAACTGTGAAAAACTGTCAAACCTGACAGCTTTTCATTATGGCATAGCGATTGAACCAAAAGGATGTTGGAATATATAGGAAGGATTAAGATTATTTCTTATCTTAATTATAATTATTAACTGACAGATTGACGCAATAGCGAAATATAAGATATGACTGACATTTTTGATAAAAGTTTATTTGGAATGGGTACACCTGATGATTCAGACGCAGAGTTTATCCCATTAATTACACAAGAAGAGGAGGACGACATGCACAATGCTAAGTTCCCTTCTGAAATACCGATTTTACCACTGAGAAATAACGTTTTATTTCCAGGTGTTGTGATTCCAATTACTGTAGGTAGAGATAAATCTATAGAATTAATTCATCATGCAAATAAAGGAGATAAAGTTGTGGGAGTAATCTCACAAAAGAATCCAGATGTTGAGGATCCAGAAGTTAAGGATTTGCATAAGGTAGGTACTGTAGCAACAATATTGCGTTTGCTTAAAATGCCTGATGGAACTTCTACCGTGATTATTCAAGGGAAAAGAAGATTTGAATTGAAGGAGGTTACTCAAGAGGAGCCTTTTATGCGCGGAAAAATTGAATTGTGTGAAGAGGCGAAAGCACCTAAGAAAAGCAAAGAATTTACTGCGATTATTCAATCAATGAAAGAATTGGCCTTGAAAATCATCAAGGAGTCTCCAAACATTCCTTCGGAAGCTCAGTTTGCAATTAAAAACATTGATAGTCCTACGTTTTTAATCAATTTCATTTCTTCAAATATGAATGCTGATGTTGCGACAAAGCAAAAGATGCTGAATGAAATGGATTTGAAAAAGCGTGCAATGGCAGTTCTTCAGCACCTAACAATTGAAGCGCAGCAATTAGAAATGCGTAACGAAATTCAAACACGTGTTAAAGTAGATTTAGATAAACAACAACGCGAATACTTTTTGAATCAGCAAATCAAGACAATTCAAGAAGAGTTGGGTGGAAATCCACAAGAACAAGACGTGGAAGGAATGCGCGAACGTGCGAAAAAGAAAGTGTGGACAAAGAAAGTGGACGAAATGTTCCATAAAGAATTGAACCGCTTGCAACGCATGAATCCACAAGGAGCTGAATATACGGTTCAGATGAACTATTTGGATTTGTTGTTGGATTTACCATGGAGTCATTATACAAAAGATGACCTCGACTTAAAACGAGCTGAAAAGATATTGGATCGTGACCATTACGGATTGGATAAAGTAAAAAAACGTATTCTCGAATACTTGGCAGTACTGAAGTTGAAGAAGGATATGAAGTCACCAATTCTTTGTTTCTACGGACCTCCTGGAGTAGGTAAGACTTCTTTAGGAAAATCTATTGCTGCAGCATTAGGAAGAGAATATGTGAGAATGTCTTTGGGTGGAATTCACGATGAAAGTGAAATCCGTGGACACAGAAAAACATACATTGGTGCAATGCCAGGACGTGTAATGCAAAACATTAAAAAAGCGGGAACTTCAAATCCAGTATTTGTATTGGATGAGATTGATAAAATCTCACGTTCAAATCATGGAGATCCATCAAGCGCTATGTTAGAGGTTTTGGATCCAGAACAAAATAACGAATTTTACGATAACTATATAGAAACGGAATACGATTTATCGAAGGTCTTGTTTATTGCAACAGCAAATGATTTATCAACCATACAAGGTCCATTGCGTGACCGTATGGAGTTAATAGAAGTTTCTGGATACACAGTAGAAGAGAAAATTGAAATTGCAAAAAGGCACTTGCTTCCAGATCAAATTAAAGAGCATGGAATTAAGAAAACGGATATTTCTATCGGAAAAGCAACGTTAGAAAAGTTGATTGAAGAATACACTCATGAGTCTGGAGTGCGTGGTTTAGATAAAGCTGTTGCGAAACTGGTAAGAAATCGTGCACGTGAAATCGCAATGGAAGAGGAGTTTAAGAAAACAATTACAACAAGCGATTTGGTTGACATTATGGGACCTGGGAGACCAAAAACCAAGTATGTTAACAATGAAGTTGCTGGAGTAGTTACTGGACTCGCTTGGACAGCGATGGGAGGAGATATATTGTTTATCGAATCTTCATTGGCCAAAGGAAAAGGAAAGTTGACGTTGACAGGAAACTTAGGAGACGTGATGAAGGAGTCGGCAACCATTGCTTTGCAGTTTTTAAAAGCACATCCAGAGTGGATTGGCGTTGATGCTGATGTTTTCAATAACTATGATGTGCACATGCACGTTCCTGAAGGAGCAACTCCAAAAGATGGACCTTCAGCAGGAATCACTATGTTGACTTCTTTGGCCTCATTGTTTACACAAAGAAAAGTGAAGAAGAATATTGCGATGACTGGTGAAATCACGTTACGTGGAGAAGTTTTGCCAGTAGGAGGTCTAAAAGAGAAAATCCTAGCTGCTAAACGTGCAGACATCAAGGAAATCATCTTGTGTGATAAAAACAAGCAAGATATTGATGAGATTCAAGAGGATTATTTGAAAGGCTTGACTTTTCATTATGTAACCAGCATGAAAGAAGTATTGGATATTGCTTTAACGAAAGAAAAAGTGAAAGATGCGATTGAAGTTAAATAGGATTTAATCAATTACGAATTTCAATAATAAATAGGAGCTCCAGCAATATGTTGGAGCTCTTTTGTTTTGAATAACAAATATTATTCTTCTTTTATTAATTTTTTATTCTCGTTAGATAACTCCTGTATACAAGGTGTACGGGTTTTTTTTAAGCTTCAATGTCATTGATTTTAATTAAGAATTATTTCAATATGTTTTTTATAAAGAAATAATATATTAGATTTACACCGTTATGAAGAACATTATAGGAAATTTCTGGCTGTATTTTAGCATCTATTCTAAGAGTAGACCGAAATTCCTATGTTAAAAAACTGAACAATTAATTATTAACATAAAAAGAATCTCGGCTAATTTAGTCGAGATTTTTTTGTTTTATACAATACCATGAATGAGAAAATAGCTATTCAAGGATTTGAAGGAAGCTTTCATCAAGCAGCAGCTCGTAAGTTCTTTGGTGATGACGTAGAGGTCGTTTGCTGTTCTACTTTTAAAGAGTTGGTGCAACGTGCGCAAACAATTTCTGAAGCAGATGGTGGAGTTATGGCAATCGAAAATTCAATTGCTGGTTCTATTTTACCCAATTATAATCTTTTACAAAACAGTAATTTAGAAATTGTGGGTGAAGTATTTCTTGAGATTAACCAAAACCTTCTCGTTAATCCAGGTGTTAAACTGGAAGATATTCGAGAAGTACATTCTCACCCAATGGCTTTGTTGCAATGCAGCGATTATCTTGAGAAATTTGAGTGGAAGTTAGTTGAAACAGATGATACTGCCTTGAGTGCAAAACATATTCATGAAAACAAAAGTCTTGATGTTGCTGCAATAGCCAGTGATTTAGCTGCTGATATTTATGGTTTAGACATCATATCACCGAGTATTCATACATGTGAAAATAACTATACGCGCTTTCTAGTATTGAAGAATGCTGACTTAAATAAGAACATTGAAAACGCAAATAAAGCTTCTCTCATTTTTGAGGCAGACCATTCAAAAGGAAGTTTAGCGAAAATATTACTAAAAATATCTGATTGTGATATCAACTTGAGTAAACTACAGTCGATGCCAATTCCAGGAAGTGATTGGAAATACTCCTTTTATGCTGATTGTGAATTCACAGATGTAGCTCAATTAAATAAACTACTGGATGAGATAAGTCCTTATACCAATGCTGTTAAAGTGAATGGCATTTATAAAAATGGAAAAATAACAACAATAAATCTATAGCAATGAAAACTGTATTAAACCCCTCGGTGAATAAATTTGCAGAAGTCTCGGAACGTTTAAATGGGATCAATGAATATTATTTTTCTCAGAAATTAAGACAGATAGATGAGATGAACAAAAACGGAAAGAATGTATTGAGTTTTGGTATTGGAAGTCCAGACCAACCACCTCATTCTGATGTTACTTCGACCCTAATAATGGAATCAGCTCAAATAGGAAAGCATGGTTATCAAAGTTATAAAGGGAGTCCATTGTTTAGAGAAGCCATTTCTGAATGGTATATGAAATGGTATAATGTTAGTTTAAATGCAGAAAGTGAAATACTTCCACTTATTGGGAGTAAGGAAGGAATAATGCATATTTGCATGACTTATATTAACAAGGGTGATGAGGTTTTGATTCCTAATCCAGGATACCCGACTTATAAAAGTGCAGCTTTATTGGCTGGTGCTGAAGTGCGTGAATACATTTTAAAAGAGGAGAATAATTGGTTGCCAGACTTTGAAGCTTTAGAGAAAACGGATCTTTCTAAAGTTAAGTTGATGTTTGTGAACTACCCTCACATGCCAACAGGTACATTTGGAACTGATGAGATGTTCAAGAAACTGATTACTTTTGCTAAAAAACATCAGATTCTAATTTGTCATGACAATCCATACAGCTTTATTATGCCTGGATTTATGAATAAAAATAAACCGATGAGCCTTCTTTCTTATGAGGGAGCAAAGGACGTTGTGATTGAACTGAATTCCCTAAGTAAAAGTCACAATATGGCAGGTTGGAGAGTTGGGTTTTTATCTGGAAGTGCTGAAAGAGTTGGCGAAATCCTTCGCTTTAAATCAAACATGGACAGTGGAATGTTTTTACCCTTACAACTCGCAGCAGTAAGAGCATTGAGATTAGGTGAAGATTGGTACACGGAGCTAAACGAAATGTATGATTCAAGACGTGAAAAAGCGTTTGAACTTTTAGATACACTCGGTTGTGAATATGATAAAAACCAAGTGGGTTTATTTGTTTGGGCTTCTGTTCCGGAAGAGTATGGGGACGGTTTTTCATTGAGTGATGAGGTGTTAGAGCATAGCAATGTTTTCATTACCCCTGGAGGTGTATTTGGAAGTGCTGGAGACCACTATATACGTGTTAGCTTGTGCGCTAAAATTGAAGTATATGAGGAAGCCATTATGCGAATTTCAGAACTACTCGAATGAATTTAAAGTATCGACTGTAATAAAATAATAGAATTTGATTTAATAGAATGATAATGACGAATAAGATTGAAGTAAACCCAAATAAGAAATCCATTTTAGATACTTGGAACAAGCGTCCGATGATTATAAGTGGTCCATGTAGTGCTGAATCTCCAGAACAAATTTTAGAAACTGCAATTGCTTTGGCTAATTCTGGAAAAGTTGATGTTCTTCGTGCTGGTATTTGGAAACCACGTACCAAACCAGGGATGTTTGAAGGGGTGGGAGTAAAAGCCTTGCCTTGGATGGCGCAAGCAAAAGAAGTTACTGGTTTGCCTATTGCTGTGGAAGTCGCTACTGCAAAACACGTAGAAGATGCCTTACAATTTGGGGTGGATATCTTGTGGATTGGTGCGAGAACTACGGTAAATCCTTTCAGTATTCAAGAAATTAGTGATGCACTCCGTGGAACTGATGTTCCAGTGATGATTAAAAACCCTTTAAATCCAGATTTGGAGTTGTGGACTGGAGGGATTGAACGTTTACAAAAGTCAGGTGTTAAAAATATAGGTATGATTCACCGTGGATTCTCTAGTTATGGAAACACTGACTTTAGGAATGCTCCAATGTGGCACCTTCCTATTGAAATGAAAACACGATTCCCAGGCATGATGATGATTTGTGACCCGTCTCATATTTGTGGAAATAGAGAAGGATTACAATCTGTATCTCAAAAAAGTATTGACTTGAATTTTGATGGTCTCATGATTGAAACCCATATGGATCCTGATAATGCTTGGAGTGATGCAAAACAGCAAATTACACCTTCCGCATTGATTGAAATGTTTGACAATTTAACATGGAGAAAAGAAAACACGCAAGCAGAAGGATACTTAAGTGCTTTAGCTGTTCTAAGAGCTCAAATTAACAATGTTGATGATGAACTATTCCAATTGATTGGTCAAAGAATGAAGATCGCTGAGAAAATAGGAACATATAAAAAGGAAAATAACATTACAATTTTACAAACAGAACGCTGGAAGGAGATTCTTAAAATAGCTTATGCTAAAGGAGAGGGCCTTGGATTGAGTAATGAATTTGTTAATAAATACTTTGATGCAATCCACATGGAAAGTATCAATCATCAGAATAAAGTAATGAATGATTAAAATAGGCGAGTGACATAGAAATATGTCGCTCGTTTTTTTTAAAACAAACTCCTATTGTAAAATCACAGTATCGATTTTATTTCTCTTTTTTATAAAAGATCGTCTTCAAGTAATTACTTTCTGAAAATGCAATAGGATGATCGTCATCATGTAATGTGAAATGCATATATTTCCAATCATTGACCGCCGCAATTCCAGCATCATGGTGTATTTCTTCAAACTCTTTTAAGCTGATACGACTAGAGCATGAACCTAGAATGAGGGTTCCACCTTTGGCAACCAATTCTCTTCCTAAACGTGCTAACTTCTCATATTGATTGGACGCACTGTGTACTTCGCTGGCTTGCTTAGCAAATGATGGTGGATCAATAATTACAATGTCGAATAATTTTTTTTGATCAATGAGTTCTTCCATAGCAACAAAAGCATCCGCAGCAATAGGGGTCCATTTGGATTTATCCAGTTGGTTGAGTTCTATATTTTCTGCTGCAACATTCATTGCTTGTTGACTAATGTCTATTGAAGTTAAAGATTGGGCTCCTCCTTTCAAAGCGTGAATTCCAAATCCACCAACATAACTGAATACATCCAAGACCTTTTTCCCTTTAGCATGCTTTTGCACCCAAAACCTGTTGGGTCTTTGGTCCAAGAAAAAACCTGTTTTATGTCCCGATTGCGTATAAGCATAATACTTTACTCCATACTCTTCAAACTCTACTTTTTCATTTTCTAGTGGCTGACCAATAACTTTACCTTCTTGGTAAGAAAAAGTATTATTTTGTTCTATTTTTCTACTGAAACGAATAACGATAGTCTCTAAGCCGTAAAGACTTTTGATTTCTTCCATCAATATTTCCAAGTAAGGTTTCCAAATGTTAGAATATACTTTCAACACCCCAACTTTGGCATAAACATCTAAGATTAATCCTGGGAAATTGTCATTTTCTCCATGTATTCCTCTGTAGCCTGTAATCCCTTTACGAATCAAGTATTCTCTTTTTGAATAGGCTTCTTTTAGTTGTGATTTCCAAAACTCAGTGTTCAATTGTAAACGACTGCCTTGAAGAATAATTTTAATTCGAATGATTTCTTCAGGATCCCACAATCCAAAAGCAATCGGTTTGTTGTAGCGTTGATCAAAAACCACACACAGATTCCCAGCAGGTCTGATGCCTTCAGGTGCTTTTTCAATACTGTTTTCAAATACCCAAGGGTGACCTTGTTTTACGGCTCTTTCTCCAGCTTTGTTTAGTTTTATTGCTATTGTGGGAATTTTCATTTTATTCAATTGGAATTGCAAAATTAACACTTTAAAGCACTGGTGAAGGTTTCAATGCAAACAAAATAAGGAAACTAATTTATTTTTCAATCAGTACTATCTCATTAAGTGAACAAAACCATGTTCAGTTCTTGCTTCTCCATCCCTTTGAATTCCATCAATTTTATAAAAATAGACTCCATCCGTACATGGCTCATCATTTTTATTTAATCCATTCCACAAGTAGTTATCTTCTTCTACATAAGTTTCACTAACAACATTTCCCCATCTATTTAGAATAACAACTGTATAGCTTTTATAAACATTATCGATAAGTACAAACACATCATTATCTCCATCACCATTTGGAGTTAAAACATTCGGAATCGTTATTTTTCGAGTCACATTGACTTCAGTTTGGTAAGCGTTTTTACAACCTGCAGTATCGGTAACAACTAAGGTAATTACCACATTTCCTGATGAGTTGATGAGGTGGTCAAATGTGCCACCTGAATTATTAAACTGATCTATCTCCGTGTCCCAATGCCAATCTATAATTCCTCCATATCCACCTGAAGAAAAATCAGAAATAGTAGCTGGTTCTCCCCAGTTCATAGAAGAAGGATTGATTTCAAAATAAGGGTTTAAAGGAGTTACGATAACAGTGATTGGATCTAAAATATATGAAACGTTACAATCGTTTGCATTTATCAAGATTGCTGTAGGCGTGTAAGTTCCTGCTTGACTATAAGCATAATTGAAAGTCTCTAATGAACTTATAGTGTCTCCATTGCCCATTGCCCACAATACATCTATTACTCCTTCAAGGTCAGTAGGAGTGAAGGTGTACTCTTGTCCACATAAGTTGTTTAATGTCCAAGCTAAAGCTCCTGAAGGGCCTCCAATGGTCAAGTAATCTTCGTAAACAATTGAGTCTGTACATCCAAATTCATCTGTGATTATCAGTGTTCCTGAGTATGTTCCGGCAAATACATAAGTGTTATTAGGGTTTTGTAGTGTAGAAGTTTTTCCATCTCCAAAATCCCAATTCCAATTGGTAATGGTTCCATAAGAGTTTGATAAATCACTCATTGTGGCAAAAACAGGTGGACAGATATAGTTACCATCATCATTTATGTTTGCTCCACTAAAAGTAAAGTCATAATCAGCATGGGGTGTAGAAACAATTATCTCTTGCTTTAAAGTGTCTTTACAACCATTTGCATCAGTAACAATCAGTGTTAAACTATCTGAAAATGACAACACAGTAGAAGAGCCTATATGATTAAGAGAAGTCGTTAGGCTATTGTCCATAGATTCTGATACGTCATTTATAAACCATTCTGATACGTTATAATCAATAGAATTATTGGTTGCCGTGAACTCTTCATCGTTACATACAAGTGCTGGCAATGTAAACAATGCTGTTGGTTTCGTTATTTCTGTTTGTACAGCTCTGGTAGACGATACACATCCAAACTCATCAGTTGCTGAAAGTCGTGTTTGAAAAACACCTTCATTTGTAAAAGTATAATTTGTAGTTTGTCCCACACTTGTGGTTGTTTGGGTAGTTCCATTTTCAAATGTCCAATTGAAACTTGCTAAAGGGACACCACTTTGAGAAGTTGAGTTATTTGTAAATGTAACCTCCAAAGGACTGCATCCTACAGTAGCAGAAGGAGAAATGGCTGATGTAGGCAAAGCAAGTGCTCTTAATCCAGTGAATGTTTTTGAGTCTTGACACCCTACATTGTTGGAAACAGTTAGGGTAATGTCGTAAGTACCAGGAGTGTCGTAATTGTAATGAATATTTTGACCATTAATAAGCGTATCATCATCCAGGTCATAAACAAAGTCTATTAATGGATAGTTTGAATGACTGCCATTAGCATTGAAATAGACAGAGTTGTTTACACAAACAGAGTCATTTGAAGCTCCAATATTTGCTTCAATTTCTGAAATGTTAATGATATTTGTGATGCTGTCTGAACATCCTGTTGTATAATTATGGACAACTTGTTTTATTGTATAAGAACCCAAACTGTTATACGTATGGATCACCGGTCCTGGATTATCATTGTATAAGTCTGGAGGAGTAATTACACTCGAGGAGCCATCCCCCCAGGTCCAAATCATCTCCGCATTATCTGTTACTTTACCGATTATTGCTTGATCATTAAAAGTAACATCTAATGGAAGGGTTGGATTACAAAAAGAAGGGGCAACATTAAATAGTGCAATTGGGGCGTCTATATATACTGCATCTGTATAAATAACTGTATCTGGACAACCTCTAAAGTTTACTATTAATTGAACATCAAAGTAACCTGTGTCTTGTGGATATTCGTAAAATGGGTTTTCATCATTTGAATCGCCACCATCTCCAAAGTCCCATTCATAAACGAGTTCACTTGGAATGTGAGGAACTGATATTGTAGTTAGATTGGTAAATTCAAAATCTGATTTTGCACAATCTGAAGGTGGGTTCCATGAGAAATCTGCATTGGGTATTACACCTACAGAAATGTATTCATTATAAGTAATCGTTTGGCTACAGCCAGCATTTGTAGAAACAGTCAATTCAACATCATAAATCCCTTCAGTATAAGATTGAACTGGTGGATTGTTACCACTAAAAACAGAGCCATTTCCAAAGTCCCATTCCCAACCGATAATTGGATCAGTGGTGTTTGGTGAATTGGATAGATCAGAGAATGTAACTTCTAAAGTTTCACAACCATCAAGCTTATCGGCTTCGAAGTCTGCGACAATAGAAGAAACAGTAATAATGCCTGCCCGAAATACTGAATTACTACAGCCGTTGGCATCTGTTTGTGTTAGGGTAACAGAATAAACTCCATTTGAGGTGTAAGAATGCGCAGGAGGGTTTTGTCCTAATGCAGTGTTCCCATCTCCAAAATCCCATTCAAAAGTACCACCACCAGAGCTTGTGTTGGTGAAATTAACATCTAATGGAGCACAACCAGAGTTTTCATCAAAGCTAAATGATGGATTGGGAAGAGCAAAAACTTCTATTGTTTCAGAAAAACTGTCATTACAACCATTCGCACTATTTGTTGCAGAAAGTGTAACTGTGTAGGTTCCTACAGTACTAAATGAATGTGTAGGGTTCGCATTTGAAGAAGTTGTTCCATCACCAAAATTCCAACTCCATCTATCTGTACCTGATGATGATTCATCTGTGAAACTTACGGTACTTGCAACACATGCTGCAGAAGGAGAGAATGAGAAATCAGCCTGATAATCAAATATGTCAATTGATTCTGTAATTGTGTTTTCACACGAAGTTATGTTGTCTGTAACCGATAAAGTAATATCATAAGTACCAGGAGTAGTATAGGTCACATTTCCTGGTGTTGCACTGGTTGAATTTGTTCCATTTCCGAAACTCCAACTATAAGTTACCCCTGAATTGGGTTGGATATTGCTTAACGCTACTTCGCTTGGTAGTGAACAGCCACCTACTACACTTGGTGTAAATGAAGGATTGGGAAGAGGTTTTACTGTTATAAAATTGACTTTCACTTCTGGTACAGCTCCATTTCCATCTACAACAGTAAGTGTAACAGTGAAATTGCCTACGTTTGTATAAGTATGTGTGGGGTTTTTAACGGAAGCAGACGATCCATCTCCAAAATCCCAAGACCATGAAATTATTGTTCCAGGTGAAGTAGATAAATCAGTAAACTGAATTTCCTCTCCCAGACATATATTCAAAGGAGTAGCTGTAAAATTTGATGTTGCTTGAGAATAACTATTATTCAGTAGCAGTAGGGTGAGTATAAAAGTTAGGAGTAATTTCATAATGTATTTTGATCTTTATAATAGTAGTTATGAGCCTTAGGTTTGCTTTAAATGAGAATAAATTTATACAATTATCTTGAACTATACTAATTGTGTTGGAAAAGGTTTGATAAAAGTAGAGTATGCTATGGCCGTAAAGTTATTCCAATACTGAGTTTATTTTTTCTCACACTAAAATACGTGCTCTAAAAAGTTTTTTTTTGTTGCGGTTATTGAAGACGTAAAATGTCAGAAATACTATTGATATGGCTGAAAACTATCTAGTAGGATAATGTCTCGTGTTTTTTATTTATTCAGTTAATCTTTCTTGGAAATATGCTCCTCATTTGTTCTGAGTCTCTCTATCACTTTTGAAGTAGAAGCACTTGAGGAAATTCCGTAACCATTTACTAAAACACCTTTCATGTCACTGTTGATCGAAGAAATAGCATAGAGAATAGAGTTGTCATCTGGATCAGAAGCACCTTCAAAACGATATACTTTATCAATTTGGAAATTTTTAGGCGAAAGAACATTGTCTGTCGAATGACAGATTAAACATTCTTCTTTTATATTGAAGTCGTGGATATATCCCAACTTGATTAGTGCATTTATAGTCTCTGAAAGTGTGCCGAAATTTTCATCTAAATTATTGATGTTCATGATTGAAAAGTATTTTATTGTGAATAACGTTTAATTGTAAGAAAGTTACCTCTATTATTCTGATTATACAAATGACATGGTGTTTTAAGGGCTATATTTCTTGCTAAATAAATATAAATCGCTCGCCTTATTTTACTTTGTCGTATCTTGTAAAAATTTTATGACCCTTTATAGTGTTATAAGAAAAAGACAAACTATCTTTACACAACTATGCTAAGTTACTCAGTTTATAAAAATGAAAATACCACAAAGTGGGTGACTTTTGTTCATGGAGCAGGAGGGAGCAGTGCCATTTGGTTTCGTCAAATTAGAGCGTTCAAAAGTGAGTTCAATATTTTATTAATTGATTTACGTGGTCACGGCGATAGTCAGGCAGAAGTAAAAACAATCAGTAAGCAGAAATATACGTTTGAAGTGGTTTCCAATGATATTTTAGAAGTCTTAGATCACCTTAAAATTGTAAAATCTCATTTCATCGGTATTTCTTTAGGAACAATCCTTATTAGAGACCTTGCTGAAAGAAATCCTGAACGTGTTGAAAGTATGGTCATGGGAGGAGCAATTCTAAAGATGAATGTACGTTCAAAATTCTTAATCGGATTCGGAAATGTGTTTAAGTCCGTAGTTCCTTACATCTTCTTGTATAAGTTATTTGCTTTTATAATAATGCCGAAGAAGAACCACAAGGAGTCTCGTTCGCTATTCGTTAAGGAAGCAAAAAAGATTGCTGAAAAGGAGTTTAGCCGTTGGTATAAGTTAACCACTGAATTAACACCTTTGTTGCGATTCTTCAGAATGAAGGATATAAATATTCCAACACTTTATGTCATGGGAGAACAGGATCATTTGTTCTTGCCTTCAATTAAAGAAGTGATTTCAAAGCATTTAAGTGCCCGTTTACATGTGATTAAAAACTGTGGACATGTGGTAAATGTTGAACAACCTCTTGAGTTCAACAATGAAGTTCTTTCATTCTTGAGACTGCAAGGAAAGTAAGTTGTGTATGTATCATTTATGAAAGTATAGAAGACAAGCGAGTTTTCAAGCTTTCTGAACTGTGAAGACATTGTTGATATATCATTTTATTTTCCACTTTTATCCTTTAACATCAATTGTCAATATAAAAGG
>Ga0079223_10000128_pt1 | contig 29287 bp, 27 predicted proteins | sample Stecom2011_FD_75072 | JGI IMG/M metagenome (GOLD analysis project Ga0079223, IMG submission 75072) | Agricultural soil microbial communities from Utah to study Nitrogen management - Steer compost 2011 | ecosystem: Environmental > Terrestrial > Soil > Agricultural land | place: USA: Utah...
CTGGTTCCCGAAGACCGGCGCATCTTTCCCGGGCTGACCGTTCGCGAAAACCTCGAAGTGGGGTATTACCAGCGCCCCGGTACCCGCAACCCCTGGAGCCCGGAACGTATCTTCGACGAATACCCCATGCTGGCCGAGCTGGCCAATCAGGACGGCAGTACGCTCTCGGGTGGACAGCAGCAGATGCTGGCGGTCGCCCGTTCACTCATGAGCGCGCCACGCCTGTTGCTGCTGGACGAACCCAACGAGGGGCTGGCGCCCGTTATCGTGAAGCAGATCGGCCGGCTGCTCGACGACCTTTCGAAAACCACCACCATACTGTTCACCGATCAGAGCGTGCACTTTGCCCTGCAGCATGCCCGCCGGGCCTACATTCTGGAAAAGGGCAGGGTGGTGCATGAGGCCAGCAGCGAAGCGTTGCTTGACGACGAGGCGATACAGCACCGGTACCTGTCGGTCTGATCGTTCGTTGCGGTGCGTGGCCGCGGTTCAATTGCGGCGGCGTACCACCCAGCCGCGCCACAACAGGGCCAGGCCCACCGCCAGTACGATCCAGAACGCGACGCTCAGCTCGCTGCCCATGAAGTCGAAGAATACGGCAAACGCCCCCTGCGGGCAGATGCCGTCGGCGGTGGCCACCACGCATTCGACCGTGGCAACGTAAAAGGCAATGCCCAGCGCGCCGATCGCGAGGTTCGCACCCAGTATCATCAGAAATGATCCAAACATGATCTTGCTCCCAGTCAGCGAGCGTTCGGCAACCGTCTTGCCTGCCGCCGCAATGCACGGCTCAGTACTTGAGCGTGATCTCCAGATTCACCGGTTCGCGGCCGATGCGGATCCGGGCCGCCTCGAAGTCTGGCGCGCCAAAGGCGATGGAGGGGTTGTTCGAAAAGCCAACGCCCTGTTTCGGTTTGCCCAGAAAGCCATATTCGATTTGCGTTTCACCGTGTTCAGCATGAAAAACGGCCACGGCATAATCGCCTTCCGGCACTTCGCCGAAATCGCAATGCGCCGTGGCGTTGTGGATCGGCGCGGCCACCGCACGCATGGCACGGTCTTCCTGGCGCCACGTGTCGCTGCGGTCAAAGAGCCCGCAGCGGATGCTGCCCGCATCACTGCGCGCGTGTGTCACGCTCACGCTGAGTGGCCCGCACAGGGCGGGCATGGCGGCCAGCAGTGTGGCGGCGATGCCGCCCACGCGCAGGGCCGGGCGTCGAATGCTCCACGCGTTGGTATCGCGCATAGTCGTCTCCCCTCGTGAAACCGGCTGCAGGCGATGCCCCGCATGGCCTCACCGCAGCATGTAACGGTGCCTGCAACTGGCCGGTATAGTAGTCCGCATTCATATGTCTGTGAGCTTGCATTCAAAGGAGCACGATGTCCGAACCGATCGTTTCGACGCATTCCGATCATGATCTTCCCGAGGCGCTGCTGACTCAGGCGCTGCACTGGCTGCGTGAGGCCGATGCGTTGGTCGTTGCGGCCGGGGCCGGCATGGGCGTGGATTCCGGTCTACCGGATTTTCGAGGCGATGCGGGGCTCTGGCGTGCGTACCCCGCATTGGGGCGTGCCCGACTCGCTTTCACCAGCATCGCGTCGCCCGACGCCTTTCGCGACCGCCCGCACCTGGCATGGGGCTTCTATGGGCATCGGCTGCAGCTGTACCGCGAGACGGTCCCGCACGCCGGCCATGCCATCCTTCGGCGCTGGGGAGAACGCCTGACACATGGGGCGTTCGTGTACACCAGCAATGTCGACGGCCAGTTTCAGAAGGCGGGTTTCGATGCCCTGCGCGTTGCGGAATGCCATGGCAGCCTGCATGCGCTGCAATGCATGAACGCCTGCACGGGCCGGTGGTGGCCGGCTGATGGTCTGAATCCCGAAGTGGATGCGCAGGCCTGTGAACTGCGCTCACCGCTGCCCGAATGCCCCGATTGCGCAGGACTCGCCCGGCCCAATGTCCTGATGTTCAACGACTACGACTGGGTGCCTGATCGCACCGACGCGCAGCTGCATCGTCTGAAGCAGTGGTTGCGCCGGGTGCGGCGCCCGGTGGTGGTGGAGGTCGGGGCGGGTACGGCGGTGCCCACCGTGCGCTGGTTCGCCACGTCGCTGAATGCGCCGGTGATCCGCATCAACCTGCGCGAAAGTGCGATTGCGCACGGGCGTGGGGTCGGGCTGGCCTGCCGCGCGTTGCCGGCGCTGCAGGCGCTTGATTCCCGTTGGGACTGAGCAGCAGGAACCGTGTAAACCTCAACTGTTCAGTCTTTGTAAAGCTTGCTATCATTTTTTACCACCCCGACTGCAGGCTGGAAGTGAATCTTGCATCGAGGGAAGCCTTAGCGTACTGGAGAACACCCTTGAATAATAAGCTTCCAGCAGTTCTGGCTGCAGCCGCAGCGGCAGCGACGCTTACAGCTTGCGACAGCAGCAACAATCATGTCGCTTCCCCTGAACCCACGGCCCTGCCCAATATTCTTTTCGTCATCATGGATGACGTGGGTATCGACCAGATGGAATCGTTCGGGTACGGCGGCGCAACCCCGCCGCGTCTGCCCAACATCAATGCCGTTGCCGAAGCCGGTCTGCGCTTTCGCAACACCTGGGCCATGCCCGAATGTTCGCCCAGCCGCGCCGCGTTCTTCCTGGGGCGCTACCCATTACGTACCCACATCAATCAGGCCATCGGCCCCAACGATCTGACGATCTCGCAGGTGTCGCCGTACGAAGCCACGGCACCCAAAATTCTCAAGAAGGCCAATTACGAAAGCGCCATGTTCGGCAAGTTTCACCTGGCCGGCCCCGAAAACAACGAGGCGGGCAACGCGACGCCGGCCGTGCTGGGCTGGGATTATTTCTACGGCTGGGTCGGGGGGCTGCCCGGGTCGGTCGATACCTCGGCGGGCGGGGCTGCACCGTTCAATACGTACAGCTGCGGTTTTGTCCCTTCGGCCGCCTCGGGTGGCGCCGACGCCGGTGCCTGCTATCAGCCCGATCACAGCTGCACGCCCATGCGTCGCACGTCCATCGTGCAAGACCCGCCGGGCCTGCAATGCCTCGATTCCGGGGGCATCTTCGTACCGCATCAAACGTGCGGCACACCGCCGGCCACGCTCGATTTCAACCGTCTGAACGGCTATTACGTTTCACCGCTCGTCATTATTGAAGACGGTCACGTCGAAGAAGTACCGCTCACCGATGCGCGGGCGCGCGGCTATCGCACCCGCATCGAAACCGACGCCGCCATCGACTGGATCAAGACCCGCCCGAGCGACAGGCCATGGATGGCCACCGTCAGCTATAGCGCGGCCCATACACCCTGGCAACAGCCGCCCGGCGATCTCGTTCCCGGCCATAACGGCGCCGTGCTCGACGGCGTCGATTGCAAGGCCACGGTGGCCGGGCGCGTCATTCAGAATCACATGACCGAAGCGCTCGACACCGAATTCGGGCGGCTGCTGGTCGAAACCGGCATGGCCCGCCGCGGTGACGACGGCCGGCTCATTTACGACCCGGCCGCCACCAATACCGTAATCGTCATCGTGGGCGACAACGGTACGCTGGCCGCTGCCGTGAAGCAGCCGTTCGAAGCCACACAGGCCAAGGGCACCACGTACCAGACGGGCGTCTGGGCGCCGCTCATCGTGGCCGGACCCCAGGTCGTCGAACCCGGCCGCCAGGTCGATCACATGCTCAACATGGTCGACCTCTACCAGCTGTTTGGCGAACTGGCGGGAGTGGACGTGCACGCCGAAGTGCCGCGCACTGTCGATTCGGTAAGCGTGCTGCCCTATCTGACCAACCCTGAACAGCCCAGCCTGCGCACCATCAACTTTGCCATGGCAGGCCTGAATCATCAGACCAATGGTGGCAGTAACGGGCCGTGCGTCATCAGTACGGCGTGCACGCAGATCCCCACTTCAAAGAGTGTTTGCGAAGACAACCAGGGGGTATGGTGGGGGCCCGGTTACGACACCGACTCCGACGTGGTGCCCAACGGTGGCGTGGGTTACAAAACCTGCAGTGAGGTCAATCAGGCGCGGTACAAGAACGGCATGTCGATTCTGGGTATCGTGCCGGAAAGCTCCGTGGCCATTCGCGACGACCACTACAAGCTCGTTCGCAACGAGTCGGTGGTGTACGTGCCCGAAACCGACGGCTTCACGCTGCAACGCACCGAAGAGTTTTTCCACATCAACCAGGCCTCGCCGGTGCCGCTGCTCGACACACCCGATCGCGATCTGCTCGCCGGTGAGCTCGACGCCGACACCCGCCGTGTCTACGACGATCTGCGCGCCAAACTTGAATCCATTCTGGCCTCACAGCCCGAATGCCCGGGCGACGGCAATATCGACGGCGTGGTCGACGCCAAAGATCTCGAAGAGTGGCGTCGCATTGCCCACGACTGGGGCCTGTCGAGCGTGTACGACTTCATGGTGGACGGCGTGTTCGACGGTCTGACCAACTCGGTGGATGCCGCCGTCATCCAGAATAACCTGGGCAAGGTGTGCGAACGGTCGTATGGCGTGTATTAAGCTGAGCCGCGCCGCCCTCCGGGGCGGTGTGCTGATGCTGTTTGGCGCGCTGGCTGGTGCCGGTGCGGCATGGGTGGTGCGTGGCGACGCGGCTGCCGTGCCGGGCCAATCTCACCCTGAGGTCATTCTTGGCGACGGCGTATCCACCCCCGCAGGCATGGCATGGGTGCCCCCCGGCGTGTTCCTCATGGGCAGCGACAGCTCACTGGCTCAGGCCAACGAGCGGCCCGCACACCCCGTGCGGGTGAACGGCTTCTGGATGGACGTCACCCACGTCACCAACGACCAGTTTGCCCAGTTCGTGCGCGAAACGGGCTATGTCACGACGGCCGAGCGCAAACCCGACTGGGAAACCATACGTGTACAGCTTCCTCCTGGCACGCCGCGCCCGCCCGACGACGTTCTGGTACCGGGCGCCATGGTGTTCGTCGGCACCGAAGGGCCGGTGAGCCTGGCCGATTACTGGCAGTGGTGGCGGTATGTGCCCGGTGCCAACTGGCGTCAGCCGCAAGGCCCGGGAAGCAGCATTGCCGACAAGGGCGATCACCCCGTGGTGCAGGTCAGTTATGAAGATGCGCTCGCCTATGCGAAATGGGCGGGCAAGCGCCTTCCCACCGAGGCCGAATGGGAATATGCAGCACGTGGGGGCCTCGAACAGGCCACTTATGTGTGGGGCGACGAGCTCATGCCCGAGGGCCGCCAGATGGCCAATTACTGGGACCCGGCCGCACGCACGTTTCCGGTGGTGAGCCCCGAGGCGGGCGGTGCGGCGGGCACCCAGGCGGCCGGCACGTTTCCGCCCAATGGCTATGGCCTGTACGACATGACCGGCAACGCATGGCAATGGGTTGCCGACTGGTATCGGGCCGATTATTTTGCGCGCCAGGCTGCCCGGGCGGCAGAGGCGCCCATCGACAATCCCCGGGGGCCGTCCGATTCCTTTGATCCTTCCGAGCCGGGCGTGCCTGTGGATGCACCCAAGCGCGTCATTCGCGGCGGCTCGTTCCTGTGCAACGAAAGCTACTGCCTGTCGTACCGGCCCAGTGCGCGGCGGGGGGCCGATCCGCACAGCCCGATGTCGCATGTGGGCTTCCGGCTGGTGAGCGATGCGCCGCCGCCCGGGGCCGCGCAGGCGGCTGCGCGCTGAAAGCGGGTCGACCCCGAGGGCCCGGCACGGCCGGCCGTTTGAAGGGTGGAAAGGATAACCGCGCCCCGCCGTTTGAGGGCGGAAACGATAGCCGCGCGCTGATGCGGGGGGCGCCGCGGGGTCGGGCAGGCCGCTTCCCGATTACGATGCCTGCGGCCTGCAGTCTCTGCCCATGTTGCGATGAATGACCTCGAGGTCGGCTTCATTGGTGAGGCCGTCGAGGTTGAAGTCGTACCAGCTGCTGCGCCCGCCGTTTTCACGGTTGAAGCGCGTCCAGCCCTCGATGTCGCGGGCGTCGACCACCAGATCGAGATTGCCGTCGCCGGGGCAGTGAACGCGCGTGCTGCGCAGCGATTCGATGTCGGTCTTCAGTTGCGCGTAGTTGCGCTGCTGCTCCGGTGTCAGCTCGGGGCGGGTGAGCAGATCGTATAGGGCGTAATCGAGTCGCGGTATCGGCGTGGCTTCGTCGATCTGATAGAGCTCTTCGGTGACTTCCAGCTCGCCCGTGACGCAGCTGCGGGTTTCCTTCTGCACCAGCTTGAACGATGCATTGCGGATCGCCCGTTGTGATTCCGGCATGAGGTCGAGCGGGGATTCGCCCCGGGCCGCCCGGTATTCATTGACGGCACAGCAGGATGCCAGGCCGTTGCTGCCGGCCACGCCGCCCGGCCCGTACCAGACGCCGCCCTGATCCTCGCAGACGGCCTGCTGCGGGAAGAGCTGCACACAAATGTTGTAAGTGGGCAGGGCACAGGGGGCCGGCTGTTCGCCGCCTGCGGGCTGCAGGTTGGTGCCCATTTCGGTGTAATTGGTGCTGCGCACCGGCGGGTGCGCCGGGTCGGTCAGGTAGGGCAGAAGGGGTTGCGCATCGACCTGGCGCGATGAAGGCAACGCGTCGGCCAGGTCGAGCCCGGCCAGCTCGGCAAACAGGCTGTACATGTCGGTGGAGTTCACCATGTGCGGCAGGCTGCGGCCCGGTTCGGCAACCATGGGGCCGGCCACGATCAACGGCACCCACACGCCGCTCTGGTACGGAAAGCCCTTTGCGCGCGTCGGGTCGAAGGGAGCCTTCACGCTGGGCCCGTAGGTACCGTTGTCGCCCATGATGATCACCACGGTGTTGGTGGCGGCGGGCTGGTAGTTCAGGCTGCCGTCGTCGTTGTAACGTGCGACCCCGGTTTCAACGAGCAGGCGGCCGATCTCGCGGTCCATGGCCTCGATCATCTGATTGGTGAGCACGCGTTCCTCGCCCACCGTGCTGCAGGTGAACCCCGACGTGGGTGCGGCACCGGCGTGCAGCAATGACTGCGGCGGCGGCTGCAAGGGGGTGTGGATGGCCGAATAGCCCAGGCTCAGCATCCAGGGGCGCTGCGGGTCACGGCTGCGTATCCATTCGATTGCCCGGTCGGTTTCAATGGTGCTGCGGTAACCGCGATAGCGTGGGTCGGACACCGGTACTTTTTCCACGCTGCCGTCGGGCCGGTTGATGACCCATTCGCCGGTGTAATAGCCGTTCTGCGTGCTGAAATCGAGATGCGCGGGCGGCGTTGGCCGGCACGACTGCGCGGGGTCGAAGATGCCGCCGCGCTCCAGGCAGGTGCGTCCGGGGGCGTCGCTGTCGGCGAGGCTCAGCGAGGCACAGCGGCCGTCGGGCTGATAGCACGCACCGTAATCGGCACCGTGTGCGGCGTTGTGCCGGGTGGCGGGCACGAAGCCGCAGCCGTACGTGCCGGCGGGCGCCACGCCCCCGGCCGTGGTGTCGATCGGGTAGGGGCCGCCGTCGAGATATCCTTCGAAGTAATCCCAGCCCAGCGCATGCATGGCCCCGTCGCCCAGCGGGTGGGTGGCAGGGTTCAGGTCGGAGCCGGTGATGTGCATCTTGCCGATGACGGCGTTGACGTAGCCTTTTTCCCTGAGCAACTTGGGCGTGGTGGCCTCGTACGGCGAGACCTGCGAATTGGCAAGGTCGGTGCTTACGATGGCGTTGCGCACGTCGGTACGGAACGGGTAGCGGCCTTGAAAGAACGTGGCGCGGGTGGGTGAGCACGTGGGCATCGACCAGGCGTTGCGAAAGCGCACGCCGGCCTGCGCGATGGCATCGATGTTGGGCGTGCGCGGCGGTGTGGCGCCCCCGTAACCAAATACCGGCAGCTGATCGACGCCAAGGTCGTCGAGCACGATGAACAGGATGTTGGGCAGCGCGGGCCCGGCGTCGGCGCCGGATGTGTGGCGGCTGCTGTCGCAGCCGGCCAGTACGGCAGTGCAGGCCAGGCAGGCAAGGAGGGCGCGGCAGGACACGGACACCGGTTGTCTCCCCATCGTTGTTTCATTTTTAAAAGGTATCGTACAGTTTGAAGCGCCCGGGTTTCCAGCATTTTTTTGCAACATGGCGCCGTTCTTTGCAGATCGACAATGCACGCCGTCGCACGTGCATGCCGATGCGCGAACGTTCTGCGGCGCTCAGCGGATCAGCTGGTTGATCTCGATGATCGGCAGCATCACGGCCAGCACGATGACCAGCACGATGCCGCCCATCAGCAGCGTCATGGCGGGCTCCAGCAGTGCCGTCAGCGTGAGTGCACGGCGTTCGAGCTCGCTGGAAAGTGTGCGTGCGGCGCGATCGAGCATGGCCGGCAGTTCGCCGGTGCGCTCGCCGCTGGCAATCATGTGGATGAGCAGAGGCGGAAACACCCGCTGTGCCTGCAGTGCCGCGGCAAGTGTGCTGCCTTCCCGCACGCGCCGGATTGCGTCGGCCGAGGCGTTGCGCAGGCGGTCGTTGCTCAGGGTGCGTTGGGCGGCCTCGAGCGCGGTCAGCAGCGACACCCCGCTGTTTGTCAGAATGGCAAGCGTTGCCGCGTAACGGGCGGTGTTCACGCCAAGGATGAAGCGCCCGGCCATGGGCAGGCGCAGCAGCCGCCCGTGCCACGCCAGCCGTGTGGCCGGCATACGCAGAGTCCATCGCCAGGTCGCGATCAGCAGGACGGCTGCGAGCAGCACCCATAGCCCCCAGTCGCGAATGAATCCGCTGGTGGCCAGCATGGCCCGTGTGAGCAGAGGCAAGGTCTGTTGCGTGTGCACAAAGGCGCTCACCACCTGGGGTACGACATAGCTCAGCAGAAACACCACCACCGCAATCGCCACAATCGTGACGATGGCCGGGTAAATGAATGCGGTGAGTATCTTGTTGCGCAGGTCGCCGCGCGATTCAATGTGCGCGGCCACGCGCTCCATGACTTCCGGCAGTTCGCCCGACTGTTCGCCGGCTTCGATCAGCGCACAGTAAATGGGTGGAAAGTCGCGCGGATGCGCGGCCAGGGCGTCGCACAGGCGGTGGCCGGCGCGGATATCGGCCCGTACGGCGGCCAGTACATGGGCCACGTGGCGGCGTTCCGCCTGCTCGAGCGTGGCGCTCAATGCCGTTTCCAGCGGCAGCCCCGCGGCCAGCAGGCCGGCAAGCTGCCGGGTCAGGCTTCCCAGTTCGCCATCGCGCAGGCGCGCTGCACCAAGCCTGCGCCCGGAGCCGTTGCGGCTGGTGGCCACACCACGCACCGCCAGGGGCAACAGCCCGCGCGTGCGCAACAGCTGGCGGGCGTGGCGTTCCGAATCGGCGTCGATCAGTCCGCGTTCGATGCGGCCTGTGGCGTCGGCGGCTTCGTATTGATAACTGGGCATGTTGCGGTTTCCGTGGGGTCAGGCGTCGTGCGTGACCCGTGCCAGCTCCTCGGTCGTGGTGACGCCCTGCGCCACCCAGCGGTGGCCGTCCTCATGCAGGCTGCGCATGTTCTTGCGCTCGGCGGCGGCCCGCAGGGCGTGTTCGGTGGCGCCGTCGTGTATCAGTTCGCGGATCTCGTCATCGATGATGAACAGCTCGTGGATGCCGGTGCGGCCCCTGTACCCGGTCTGGCGGCAGTGCGTGCAGCCCTGCGGGTTCCAGCGCGCGGTACCGTCGGAGTGCACGATGCGGCATGCCGGGCAGAGCTTTCTGACGAGCCGCTGGGCCAGCACGCCGCGCAAGGTCGACGCCAGCAGAAACGGTTCGACCCCCATGTCGGTCAGACGCGTGATGGCAGAGGTGGCGTCGTTGGTGTGCAGGGTGGCGAGTACCAGGTGCCCGGTGAGTGACGCCTGCACGGCAATCTGGGCCGTTTCCAGGTCGCGGATTTCGCCGATCATGATGATGTCGGGGTCCTGGCGCAGTATGGCGCGCAGCGCCGTGGCAAAGTCCAGATCGATGCGGGGGTTCACCTGGGTCTGGCCGATGCCGGGCAGGTCGTATTCGATCGGGTCTTCCACGGTCAGGATGTTGGTGGTGGAGGTGTCGAGCCGGCCCAGCGCGGCGTACAGCGTGGTGCTCTTGCCGCTGCCCGTGGGGCCCGTCACCAGCACGATGCCGTGCGGCCGGTGTATCAGCGAATCAAGCCCCGCCATGACATCCGGCGCCATGCCCAGGCGGCCCAGTTCCATGAAGCCGGCTTCCTTGTCGAGCAGGCGCAGCACCGCGCGTTCGCCGTGCCCGGTGGGCAGTGTGGATACGCGTACGTCGATGGCGCGCCCGCCGACCCGAAGCGCAATGCGGCCGTCCTGCGGCAGGCGCTTTTCGGCAATGTCGAGGCTCGCCATGATCTTGATGCGCGACACCAGCGCGTTGTGCAGCGCCCGGCGCGGGTTTGCAATATCGCGCAGCGTGCCGTCCACCCTGTAGCGCACGACCGAATGGTTCTCGAAGGCTTCCAGGTGGATGTCGCTGGCCCCGTCGCGAACGGCCTGGGTGAACAGGGCGTTGATCATGCGGATCACCGGCGCGTCGTCGTGCGATTCCAGCAGATCTTCGACTTCGGGGATATCCTGCATGAGCCGGTCGAGATCGATCTCGTTGGCCGCGGCGTCGACGACGGCCGCCGCATCGCCCGTTTCGGCATACGCCGCCGCCAGCAGGGTGTCGAATTCGGCATCGGCCACCCTGCGTTGCGGCAGCTCGCCGTGGCGGCGCCGGATCTCGGCAAGCGCCCAGGCGGGAGTGCGTTCGGTGACCACCAGCAGCGCATCGCCGCCTCCGGTCTGGATGAGCGCGCGCTGGGCACGGGCCCAGGCGTAGGGCAGCCGCGTGATCACAGCGCGTCTCGCGAGGGCGGGGTCGCCGGTTCGGGGTGGGCCTCGGCCGCTGGCGGACGGGCAGGCGGCTCGCGCAGGTCGAGCAGCCCCGATTCGGTGTTGCGCTCGAATGCGGGCAGCGGCGGCATGCCGACATCCTTGGTCAGCCAGGTGGAAAGCGGTGGCAGATTCGCCTGCGCCGCCCGCATGTAGTTGTAGCGGTCGAGCGTGACCCCTGCGCTGTCGCGCGCGTTGCGCACGATGTGCGGCCGCAGGAAGACCATGAGATTGGTTTTTTCGCGGTGGCGCTGGTCGTAGCGGAACAGGTTGCCTAGTACCGGAAGATCACCCAGTAGCGGGACGGCCTGCCGGTTGTCGAAGAGCCGGTCTTCCAGCAGGCCGCCCAGCACGATAATCTGGCCGTCGTCGACCAGCACCTCGGTCTCGAGGGCGCGCTTGCGGGTCACCACGCCGTTCATGACCCGCGTTGCGGCCTCATCGACGCTGCTCACTTCCTGGTACAGCGCGAGCTTCACGGTGTTGCCTTCCGAAATCTGCGGCCGTATGCGCAGCGACAGCCCCACGTCTTCGCGGGCAATGGTCTGGAAGGGGTTGCTGGCCCCGTCGCCCGACGTGGTGTACTGGCCGGTCACGAAGGGCAGCGTCTGCCCCACCATGATGCTGGCTTCCTCGTTGTCGAGCGTCATGAGATTGGGTGTCGCCAGAATGTTGCTGTTGCCGCGCGACTGCAGGGCGCGCGCCAGCACGTTCAGGTTGAGCACCTGCCTGCCCAGAACATCGACGGTGCCTTTGACGACGCCCAGGCTCAAGCCCTGGCCCAGCGCGTCGATCGCGGTGGTGGCACCGGCAACGCCGGAGGCCGTGATGCCGCTGCCGCCCAGATTGGCACCGCCGATGAACGACGAGCCGCCGCCGGCAACGTCGGCTGCACCGAGCATCCATTGAATGCCGAACTCGGCGGCATCGGTGGCCGACACTTCGACGATCAGGCTTTCCACCAGCACCTGGGCCCGGCGCTGGTCGAGCTGGTCGATGATCTCGCGCAGGCTTCGGTAGAGCGGTGGCGGCGCAGAAATGATGAGTGTGTTGGTGGTGGGATCGGCCTGCACCGTTGCGCCGCCGGCCGTGAAGCTCACGCCCTGCTGGGCTGCGGGCGTGCGCCCGGGTAACGAGGCGAGGCTGCCCTGGGCGGCAGCGGGCGTCATGCCGATGGTGTTGCGTGCGCCGCCCAAGCCACCGGGGCCGGTGTTGGCACCGCCCGTGCCGGGTGAGGTCGCGCTGTCGTACATGCCTGTGGAAAGGCCTCCCTGGAGATCGTCGCCCAGGCCCGGCTGGCCGCCCTGGGCGTGGCCGCCCAGCGCCCCGCGCAGCACTTCTGCCAGGCGCGTGGCCTGTGCGTTGCGCAGGTAGACCACGTGCAGGTTGCCGGTGCCGGTTTCAGGCCGGTCGATGCGCTGGATCAGGTTGCGCGCCAGTTCGAGCGTATCGGGGCTGCCCGCACGCAGCAGCACCGAGTTGCTGCGCGGATCGGCCACCACCACGACCCGCCCGGCCGTCTCACTGCCGCGCGTGTCGAGAAGCTGTGCCGCGAGCGCCGCCACGTCGAGCGCCACGCCATGGCGTATGGGTACGACGTCGGTGCTGAAGGCGTCGGGCGTATCGATGTCGGCAATGACCCGCGCAATGCGATCCAGGTTGTCGGCGTAATCGGTGATGACCAGGGTGTTGTTGCCGGGGTAGGCATTGATGGTGTTGTTCGGTGCGATCATCGGGCGCAGGATGGGCACGAGCGCCGTGGCGTTTTCATAACGCAAGGGGAAGACGCGCGTGACCAGTTCGCCGCCCGCCGCGGGCATGGCACCCGTGCCCGTGCCCACCGGCCCGCCGTGCAGCTTGGCATCGGCTTCGGGCACTACGCGGTTGACGCCGTCGACCTGCACCACGGCGAAGCCCTGCATGCGCAGCGCGGCCAGCAACATGGAATAGGCCGTGTCGGCATCCACGGGCGCTTCCGAAATCAGTGTCAGCGGGCCTCTCACACGCGGGTCGACCACGAAGTTGCGCCCCGTGAATGCCGCCAGGGCGCGTACCACGCCCTGCAGGTCGGCATCCACGAAGTTCAGCATGGTGGTGGCACCCGTCGTGGCGGATGGTGAGGCCGGTGGCGGCACGTCGCGCCCGGGGTCACGACTGCGCGCGGGGCGTGACGGTTGCGCGGCGGGCGCCGGTGGCACGGCCCGCGCGGTGGTGCCGGGGGCGCTTTCCTGACGCCAGCCCTGGCCGGTAGAGGTATGCACCACAAATTGCGAGGGCGAGTCTTCACCGCTTCCTGGCGGCGTCGTGCACGCCGCCAGGGCGGCCGACAGCAGTGCAAGTGCCGGCAAGGCCCCGAACCGCAGCGTGGTGTGGCGTGGCGTTGCGACAGTATCCGCCCGACGCAGCGCCGTTCGGGGTGTCGTGCAGGCGGTTGGAAGCGATTTCGTCATGGATCTACCGGTGGAGTGCATGGGTGGGGGCTAGCGGTATTGCAGCAGCGTCTGGTCATTGCGTCTGGGGCCCAGCGCATTCAGGATGTCGGCCAGTGCGGCCTGAACCGTGCTGCCCGCTGCCGGATCGGCGTAGGCGCGGCCGTCGAAATGAAAGTGGCCGCGCGCATCGAGCAGGCCTTCGCCGGTCAGCATCAGCGGGCCTTCGGCCGTGTCGAGCACCAGGGCCGCCGCGCCGCCGGCAGCCTGCCTGAGTTCGACGCGATAGTGGCCGATGGGGCGTATGGGGGTGAGCGATGAGCCGGCCGCACGCCATTCGGCGTTCAGCAGCGGCGTGCCGACCGGGCGTGCCTGCGTGCCCAGAATGAGGCTCGGCCAGTTCAGCACGATCTGGCCGGCCGGCTCGAGCGCAGCGATGCGCGCATCCAGTGTCGCCAGGCTTTGTGCAGGCAGGCGCAGCGTTTGCGAAGAGATCTTCACGCCGGCAAGCGTGGGCGCGACGATGAGCGGGGTGCTGAACCAGGGGTGTTCGATGTGCAGCTGCGGGCCGTTGCCGAACGACCAGTGCCATCGCAACGGATCGGGCAGCGTGCGCTGATTGCTGCCGTTTCCGATTGCCAGTGAAGCGCTGCCAGACCAGATGGTGCCGTGTGCGGCCACGATATCGAGCGGCCAGTGCGCGGGCAGCGCTCGCATCAGCCAGCGTGCCGGCAGCACCACCAGTGCGCCGGCGAGCGCCAGCAGCACGATGCCGAGCCACAGGGCGATGCGGCGGCTCATGGCGTCTGCTCCGGTGCCAGCAGTACGATGCGGCCCGTTATGTGACCGGGCCGATCGCGTCCGTCGACGCGGCTGCGGGCCAGTTCGGCACCGTGAACCCGGACATGCAGGCGAAAGGGCACACCGCTGACCCAGCGCAGGGTCGTTGCCGCAGGGGCATCGTGCACGGTCACTTCCCAGGCCGCCTGGTCTGCCGGGGTGCCCGGCCCCGCCGCCTGCACGTCGGCATGGCTTTGCAGCCCTGCGCGGTGCAGGTCATCGCGCAACGTTTCGCCGAGCGAAGTCGCATCGATGCGAGCCGTCTGCGTTCGCTGCAGGGCGTGTGCCTCTGCGATGATGGCGTCGATCTGCATCGCCTCGGCGCGCAGCTGGGGCAACTGCGTGTGCAGGCGGGCAATGGTGTCCAGCGCCGGCCGTACGCCAAGGCTCCATGTCAGCGCCGCCAGCATCAGTAACGCGGCCACGCTCAGCATCGTGCGCTCGCGCTGCGTGCGCGCAGCCCACCACGCACGCGCCTGCACACGGGCCGTTGCTGCCGCGTGCGGGCCTTGGGCGGGCGAGTGGTGCCGGGGCCCTGCATCCGGCTTCGCGTGCGGGTTCATCGGTGCGCCTCCTTCGGTGAGCCGGTAACGGCACGTTCCACGATCCAGACATTGGCGGCGTCGGAATCTTTGCGCACATCGAGCGCTTGTGCCGCGGCGGCGCGTGTGAGTGCCGCTTCGTCGGCGGGCGGCGTGTACCCCGGGGCCAGTTCCAGGCGCAGGCGGCCGTCATGGTAGTGCAGGGCCGCCACATGGCCGGCGGCAAAGCTCAGCACCTGCGCGGCATCGAGTGCGACCGGCATGAAGTCGTCGAGTGCCGTCATGCCCTGACCGGCACGCAGCATGTCGTACTGGTTGCGCGCCTGCCGCAGCGGATCGATGATGACCGGTATTTCGGGAAACGCCTCGCGCACGGCCTGTTCGTTGCGCACCTGCAGCGCCCGCGCTTCGCCGCGCAGCTGCACGGCGTACAGGTTCAGGCCGGCGAGCCACAGGCCGAGCGCGGCGGCGGCCCAGGCCAGGGGCGCGCGCCACCGTGAGTGCCGGGCGGCGGGGCGCCATTGCGCACGTGCCAGCGACCATGCGGGCAGCGGCGCCCGCCAGCGATCGTCGGCAGGCAGCTCGAGTGGGGCGTGAGGGGCCGGGTCGCCCTGCGGTAGTGCGAGCTCGAACGGCACGATCGCATCGAGCTTGAGGCCGGCGTCGTGCAGCATCTGCCACGCTTTCAGCAGCAGGCGACGGCTCACCCACGCCGCCAGTACCGTTCCGTCTGCAGCCTGGGGGCCGTGTGCCACGCATAACTCGCCAAGCGGTTCGAGTGCCATGGGTTCGATGCGGCCCTGAACGGCCGCATCGAGCCGTCGGGCCGGTACCGGGGGCAGATCGACCACGGTAACCACGGCCTCGCCCGGATGCAGTATGGCCTGTGCCCGCCGCCCGGGTGCCAGTGTCGCAAGCTGCGATGCCGGTAGCGTGCCGCTACGGCGTATGCTGCCGCCGCGATCGAACAGTGCGAACGGAATGGGCGTATCGGGCGTGAGTGAAGCGAGCGGGGGCAGGGCAAGACGCAGGCTCTGTTTCATGTCAGCCCTCGATCCAGTGCACCGCGGCAGGTGCGTCGCCGGTGCGCCGCAGCAGTGCCTGCATGGTGGCGCGGGAATGATCAAGCACAACCTCGCCGCTCACCTTGAACCATTCGCTGCGCACGTCCAGCGCGAGTTCGCCCTGCAGGACCGGAAGATCGAGCCGGTTCAGGAAGTCGCCGCGGCTCGTGAACCACTGGCCGCGGTCGCGTTCCTCGACGAGCTGGCGGGCGTGCGCCAGACCCAGGCCGGGTATGACGGCGCTCAGCACTTCCGCCGCTGCGGTGTTGACGTTCAGGGGCGTGTCGCCCGGCAGTATCGTGAGATAGGGCGACAGGGCGGCAAGCATGTCGGGAGACAGGCCGGCGACACCCTGCAAATCGTGCACGCTGCGTAACTGGGGCGCCATGGCGGCTCGCGTCGGCGCGGGCTGACTGGCGGCCACCCGTGCGGCCAGACCTGCTGCGGTGCCGCGCGGGACGTTCAGGCTGGTCAGCAGCGCATCGAGCGCCGCGACCGCGTCGGCACGTATGGTGCCGTTCACGGCAAGCCGCTGCAGGTTGAACTTGCCCTGTTCGTCTTCGATTACCCCCGAGAACGTGGCGCTTCGGCCGCTGGCGGGGTCGCGAATCTGGAAGTTGCTGATCGGCTGCGCCCAGATCGCCTGACGCAGGGTGACGGCACTGCTGCGTGCGTCGAGCAGCAGAAGAATGCGTGCCCAGTCGAGCCCGCCGCGCAGCAGCCAGCGCGCCTGTGCGCGGTCGCGTTCGCCTGCAAGGGTGTCGGCCAGCGCCGCCTGCCGTTCCATGATGCCCGCTGTGGCGACCGATGCCGCGGCCACGACGATCAGGGCGCTGACGACGGCCATGCCCTTCTGGCGCGCAGGCGAGCGAAGCAGGTGTCGGCCCGTCATGGCAGCATCATCACTTTGCGATAGGTTTCCCGGCTGTCGTCGTGGCGAAGTGCAATGGCGATTTCCAGCCCCGTGGCCGTGGCGCCGGCACCGGGTGCGTGGGTGTGCGACCAGCCCTGGCCGGGCAGCCAGGCCCGAACCGTGAAGGCCCGCACGTCATCGAGCAGGGCCTCGGCGTCGTGCGCCGCGGGCAGCGGAAGGGTATTCGCCGCGGGGCCGAAGGCACGGTGCAATCGGGCATCGCCAAGATACCAGACCACCTCCTGCCAGGTTCCCGGTTGCGCCACGCGGTGGATGGTGAGCCGCGGGGGAGTCCAGTGAATGCCCGGCAGCAGAATCTCGCCCTCCGTGACCGATTGCGCCGCGACCGGTGCCGCGCCCGGGTCGGCGGGAAGGGTGTCGGCATGGCGGCTCAGATCGGTTTCCAGCTGGCCCAGCACGCGCATCAGGGTCAGCGTGTCATGTGCATCGGCGTTCAGCTGCTCGCTGGAACGGGCGGTGACATCGAGCGCCCGCCACGAAAGCACGCTCAGCACTGCCATCAGGGTGAGGGCGATCAGCACTTCGAGCAGGGTGAAGCCATGCTGGCGGGGCGCGTGATCGTTCATGGCATGGGTGAAAGCAGACCGGTGAGTTCCGCCAGCACCGGGCCATCGGGCAGGCGCACGCGTATGGTGGCCTGGCGCAGGTTGGCGTTCACGGTATTGCGGTACTCATGTTCACAGAGCAGGGCGAGCGGCCCCTGCGGGCAGGGTTCGGTGCTGCGCCCGGCCGCCGGAAACGCCCGCAGCAGCCGCAGTTCGGCAAGGCGGTTCTGCGCGGCAAGCAGGGCAAGACTGTGCTCGTGCATGGCGCGCGTGCCCGTGGCGCTCACGGCCAGGGCGCGCATGCAGGCAAGCAGCGCAACGCTGGCGATGACCAGCGCAACAAGCACCTCGACGAGGGTGAACCCTGCGGACCGGTGCGCGCGATTCATTGCAGCACCCTGTAATGGCCGTCGCCGGCGCGTTCGAGTCGAACGGTGTGCAGGCCGTCGTGCAGTTCAACGTGCCGTGGGCCCGACACCCATTCATCGTGAAAGAGCGCGGGCCCGGGGGGCGATACGCTCACCCGCACTGCGCGCTCGGCGCTCCAGGCGCGCGGGCGCAGCGTGGCGGTGGTGTCGAAGGCATGCACGCGCTGCGTGCGCGGCGCGGCGCCGGCAAACGGCAGCCTGTTGTTCACGGTTTGCACGAATCGGTAGCCTGCGGTGTCGTACTGCCAGGCAACGGGTTGGCCGCTACGGCGGGCCTGTGCGTGGGCAACGGTAAAAAGCTGTGCCAGACGCGCGGCGTCGTCATGCAGGCTGCGTGCGTCGCGTGCGGCACCCACGCCCAGCCCGATGGTGCCCGTGACAATGCCGATGATGGCGAGGACCACGAGCACTTCCAGTAGCGAAAACCCGCGCTGCACATGGGGGTCAGGGATTCCAGGAACCGATATCCGCATCGTTGCCTTCGCCGCCGGGCTGGCCGTCGGCACCAAATGAGAACACGTCGATTTCGGAATGCACGCCAGGGTTGAGATACTGGTACGGCTTGCCCCAGGGGTCGTTGGGAAGCTGATCGAGATAGGCCCGCCCCGTGCTCTGCGGCCCCTTGTTCCCCAACAATGCCTGCAGGCCGTCGCTTGCGCTGGGGTAGCGGCCGTTGTCGAGACGGTACAGCTTGAGGGCCTGCATGAGGGTGGCGATATCTTGACGTGCGGCCACCACCCGCGCCTGATCGGGCCGGTCCATGAGGTTGGGAACGATGAGCGCGGCCATGATGCCAATAATGACCACGACCACCATGACCTCGATAAGGGAGAAGCCGCGTTGCCGGTGAAGGTCAACGGAGTTGCGCCGCCGGCGCACGCAGGAAGGGCAGGTACGGGTGGACGAGGGTGCAGTCATATTGGCAACGCGTTACGGAAATTGCATGATGACATCGTCATACATCCAATCAATACACATTTATACTGATTTTTATGGATGTTTAAAGTAACAACGCACCGGAGACACCGAATGTCGTTGCTGCAGCCCCCCATGCGGGATCTCGGTCCCGCTCTGGTTCGCACCGTGGCCATTGCTGCGTTCGCCCTTGGCGCGGGCGTGTGGGCTGCGGTGCTGTTCGCGCCCGCCGCGCGCGATTTGCCCCCAGTGCTTGACACTGGGGCGGCGCCGCTGCATGACACGGCCCCCGTGGCGCGCTGGTTCGGGGGGGCCGCATTGCGTGTGCGCGTGGCCGCGGTGGGGCTGATTTCCGGCTCTGACGGGCAGGGGGCTGCCCTGCTGTCAATCGACGGTGCGCCGGCGCGCGCCTGGCGGGTGGGTGACACTCTGGCGCCCGGGGTCGTTCTGCGTGCCGTCGGTCCGGCGGGGGTATCGGTTGAGCAGGACGGCGTGATCGAAGATGTGGCGCTGCCGGTGCCGGCCGCGCCGCGTGGTTTCTTGCCGGCCGCATCGGAAACGGGCGGGCGCTGATGTCGACCCTGCTGCCGGTCGGCCCCGTGGAGGCGGTCATCGCCGCCATGGTCTTTGCGCTTGTCGTGGCGCTGGCTTTGGGCCGGCTGACCCGGCGTGTGCAGCAAAGCCTGCCGCAGCTTGACGGTCACCCCGCCTGTCCGACTGTCCGGGCAGTCAGCCGCGCCCGCCCAATTGCGGTGCATGGCGTGCCGGTGCTGGCCATGGCGTTCGGTGCGGCCAGCGTGTGGGGCTTTGGCGCGTCACTCACCGCAATCGCAGCCATCGTCTTCATCGTCGCGTTGCTGGTGCTCGCCCGTATCGATGCCGAAACAGGATTTCTGCCCGATGTACTCACGCTGCCGCTGCTATGGGCCGGTCTTCTGGTGAATCTCGACGGGCTGCTGGCGCCCTTGGCTGACGCAGTGCTGGGTGCAGTGGCCGGCTACCTGACGCTATGGGTGGTGTACCAGGCGTTCTTGTCGTTGACCGGCAAGGAGGGCCTTGGCTATGGAGACTTCAAGCTGCTGGCAGCGGTGGGCGCGTGGATGGGTTGGGCGGCGCTTCCCTGGGTGCTGCTGCTGTCGTCGTCTCTCGCGCTGCTGGCTGCGCTTTTCATGCGGGCCACGGGCCGCATGGCTCCGGGTGACGCGCTCAGCTTCGGCCCCTGGCTTGCCGCCGCAGGCATTCTCGTGCTCTTCGTGCAATTTGGCGTTGTTTGAAGTTCCGGCGCTAAACTCATGGGCACCATTTCTGCTCCGCACGGAGCACTAGTAACGAGAGGAAACCATGCTCAAAGGCAAGAAAGCAATCGTCACCGGCTCGACAAGCGGCATCGGTCTGGCGATCGCCCGTGAACTGGCGCGTGCCGGCGCCGATATCGTGCTCAATGGCTTTGGCCAGGCCGACGAAATCGAACGCACCCGCAGCGGCATCGAAACGGAATTCGGTGTCAAGGCCGTTTATGTGGGGGCCGATCTTTCCCGGGGCGACGCCACCCGCCAATTCATTGAAGACGGTGTCAAGGCACTGGGCGGGGTCGACATTCTGGTGAACAACGCCGGCATTCAGCATACGGCGCTCATCGAAGACTTCCCCGTGGATCGCTGGGACGCCATCATCGCGCTGAATCTGTCAGCGGTGTTCCACGGCACGGCCGCAGCCCTGCCGCACATGAAGAAGCAGGGCTGGGGCCGTATCGTGAACATCGCCTCGGTGCACGGCCAGGTGGCTTCGGTACAGAAGTCGGCCTATGTTGCCGCCAAGCATGGCGTCATGGGGCTCACCAAGGTCACCGCGCTCGAAACCGCGGGTCAGGGCATTACCTGCAACGCCATCTGCCCGGGCTGGGTGCGTACCGCCCTGGTGGAACGTCAGATCGAGGCTCTGGCCGAAAAGAACGGCCTCGACATCGAAGCCGCAGCGCGCGAACTGCTGACCGAAAAGCAGCCGACGCTCGATTTCGTCACGCCCCAGCAGCTGGGCCAGGCCGCGGTGTTCCTGTGCTCTGACGCGGCGGCACAGATGACCGGCGCGCATCTCACCCTCGATGGCGGCTGGACCGCGCGCTAGGAGTCGCCATGCTTTTGCTGCTTTCCCCGGCCAAGAAGCTCGATTACGACACACCGGTGCGCACCACATTGCACACCCAGCCGTTGTTCGTCGACGATGCGGCCGAGCTGATCAGCGTGCTGCGCACCAAGTCGCAGGCCGAGGTGGCCAAGCTCATGAACCTGAGCGACGCACTTGCCGAACTCAATGTGGCCCGCTATGCAGAGTGGCAGCCCGCGTTCGACACGCAGACCGCGCGGCAGGCGATCCTCGCCTTCAACGGAGACGTCTACGAAGGCCTGCGGGCCTCCGAGCTTTCCGATTCCGACCTGGAATGGGCGCAGGAACACGTGATCATGCTCAGTGGCCTGTACGGGGTGCTGCGGCCGCTCGACCTGATGCGGCCGTACCGGCTCGAAATGGGCACGCGGCTCGCGACCGAGCGCGGGCCCAACCTGTACAGCTTCTGGGGTAGCCGCATCGCGCAATACCTGAACGAGCGCGAGCGCGACGTCGTGCTGAACCTTGCGTCCGACGAATACTTCAAGGCCGTCGATCGCAAGACGCTCGAGGCACGCGTGGTGCAGTGCGTGTTTCAGGAACGCAAGGGCGACACATGGAAGGTCATCAGCTTCCATGCGAAGCGTGCGCGCGGCCTCATGGCGCGCCACATCATCGACCACCGCATCGATGCAGCCGAAGACCTGACCGGCTTTGCCGAAGAAGGCTACGCGTTCGACGAGGCCGCGTCGACACCCGAACGGCTGGTATTCCGGCGCTGAGCTGCCGGCTGCGGTGCCGTGACGACGGCCGTCAGTTCGTCGATCAGGGCCGCAGCCGTCTGCATCTGACGCAGCGGGTAGGCAAGACGCGCATCGGAAAGCGCGTCGTGCTGCGCAAGTACCTCGTGCTGCTGAACCGGCGGCGCATCGCTTCCATTGCCGGCAGGGGGCACGCCGTTTTCGTCGGCATCCCCCGCCAGGCGGTGCTCAATGGCACGCAGTGCCTGCTTCACGCCGGTGGGTACCTCATGCACTTCCGCAAGTAATGGTATGGCCGCGCTCACGTGCGAGGCCAGGGTGTGGTGCTGAATCATGAGCGTATTGAGGGACTTCACGTTGCGCTGCCGCTTCACGGGCTCGGCCATCATGCGGTACAGCGCACCGGTGAAGTTGCTGAATGCAATATGCACGTTCTTGCGATCCACACGCCATTGCATTTCCGCATCGTGCTGTGCGGCGCGCAGGGCCGCGTCGTCGGCGCCCGTGGCGCGTGCCTGACGCAGCTGGCGGTTCAGCTCGGCATAACGCAGGCCGCTGCGAAGAAAGCGCAGGTTTGCGCGGCGCAGGGCGGCGGCCAGCGAGCCCATGAAATTGCTTTCCCACCAGGGCAGCACGTAGCGGCTGCACAGCAGTGCAATGCTGCAGGCAAGCAGGGTGTCGACGATGCGCTCGCCGATCACGAAGGTGTCTTCCTGACCCGCAAAGTGAAAGGCCAGCAGCACGAATACGGTGTTGGCCGCCGCCGCCAGCATGAAGTGCACCTGCAGCAGGGCGTACCAGAGCACGCCCGAGAGCAGCAGCAGGGCAAGCAGGGTGTACGGGTTCTCGAACCGGTTGAAGATGATGAGCGCCAGCGCGCAGCCAATGAGCGTGCCGGTGAGCCGCCAGCCGTTGCGCTGGCGCGTGAGCGCAAAGCCGGGCTTCATGATGACCAGCAGGGTCAGCAGCACCCAGTAATCGTGAATCACCCAACCGGGCATCACCGTGCGCGTGGCCCATTCGCCAACCACGGTGCTGAGCGTCATGGCGATCGCGGCCGCCACCGTCACCCGTACGGCATAGCGGAAATGCGGTGAATCGAGCCGCAGATTGCTCGTGTACATGCCCAGGCGCCATTTGCGGCGCGACAGGAAGCGGTCCAGCGCATGTTCCAGCCGCTGGTCCACCAGCGTGGTGGTGCCGCCACGGCGCGTGTTTTCGGCCATACGTTGCACCAGGTCGCCGGCGCGCTTGAGCCGGCCCAGCACCTGGCGCAGCAGGGCGTAGACCTCCGGCGCCTCGTCGGCGAAGCCCCGTTCGCGTAATTCCTGCAGCTCGAACTCCAGCGCACGCACTTCCGGTTTGATGCTGTTGCGCACGCGCTCGCGCCGGTTGCGGGCCACGTTCAGTGCGATCAGCTCGAGGTCGTCGGCGAGCTTGCGCAGGGCATCGCGGGGAAACAGCAGTGCGTCGCTGTCGGCAAAGTGCCGCCGCAGCGTGACGTAATCGGTATGCGTGGCAACCAGGGTGTCGAGCAGCGCGACCATGTCGATGAACAGGTTCAGCGCGGCGGCACGCGCCCGGTCGCTGCGGCGCTGGCCGCGCGGCAGTTCGCGCAGCACGGTATCGCGGGCGGCCTGCTGCGCTTCGGTCATGGCGTGCTGGGCACGCATGAGTTCGCGGTAGCGGCCGTTCAGATCGGCTTCGGTGTCGTACAGCCACGATCGGGCACGCATGTAATCGGCCGTGGCAAACAGTGCGGCCGACAAGGCCTGCTGTTCCTCGCGATGCCACGCAATGCGGTGAACAAGGGCGCTGTACCCGAAGTAAAACAGGCCGCCACCCAGCGAGTACGCGGTGTGAATCCACACGTCGTTCAGTTCGGGTCGTGAGCGCAGCGTCAGCGTCATGATGAGCAGGCAGGCAAACCCCAGCAGGCCGCCTTGCTGGCCGAACACCGTGAACATTGAAAAACCGAAGCACAGCAGGGGCACCACAAGCCAGGTGAGCAGGGTGTCGGTGCCGGCCACACCGGTTATGGCCACGGTCAGCGAGCCGAGCAGAACGGCGGCGGCCATGCCCTGCACACCGTAGCGGCGCGGGCCGCCGGGCTGGTCAAGCAGTGCGACGCAGGCCGCACCCACGGCGGCGGTGATGCCGGGGTCGAAGTACCCGAACACCCCGGCCAGCACGAGCGGGGGCAGCAATACGCCTATTGCCTGGCGCGCCCCGCCCAGAAGGTGGTGGCTATAGAGAAATCGCTCCAGACGCGACAAGGTGCCGATCATGCGTGAATCGCGGTGCTGCCGTATGAAGTCGCCAGTATACGGGGCCGGCCGCATTCGCGCGCGCCCGAGCGGGTGCGTTGCAATTTGCCTAGTGCCCTGCAACAGGTTAAAGTAGCTGGTCGATTTTTGGTCATATCCGCTCAGTAATCGACACAGGCTCTTTTCCCGGGCTATCCGCCCGGTTTTTTGCGCCCTTATCAACACCTGCCGCTGGCCGCGCCACAAGCGTGCGATGCCGGGCTTTCGTTTCTACCTCAGCGCTGATGTGCAGCGCGTTTACCGTGTTTCGGTGGGCACGCGTCGGGGTGGCAAGGTGTCTGGGTGAAATGGTTCCGTGAGCCATGAAGCGCCAGAGCATGTTGTCATCATCGCCCGTTGTCCAGGCCGCAAGCCAACCGGGGCACAGGTATTGGTTTCGAAAGGAATGAACAACATGGAACTCACAGGCGCCGATATCGTCGTGCGCTGCCTTGCCGAAGAAGGGGTCGACCACGTGTTCGGCTATCCCGGCGGCGCAGTGCTCTACATTTACGACTCCATCTACAAGCAAGACAACTTCACGCACGTGCTGGTGCGCCACGAACAGGCGGCCATTCACGCAGCCGACGCGTATTCGCGTTCATCGCAGAAAGTGGGCGTGGCGCTGGTCACCAGCGGCCCGGGTGTCACCAACGCGGTTACCGGCATCGCCACCGCGTACATGGATTCCATTCCCATGGTGATTCTGAGCGGTCAGGTACCCACTGCGGCCATTGGCGAAGATGCCTTCCAGGAATGCGATACGGTGGGCATCACGCGCCCCTGCGTCAAGCACAACTTCCTGGTGCGCGACGTCAAGGATCTGGCTGAAACCATGCGGCGGGCATTCTACATTGCCCGCACGGGGCGGCCCGGGCCGGTGCTGGTCGACATTCCCAAAGACATCACCATGGCCACCTGCAAGTTCACCCCGCGCCGTGGCGAAATCAAGATGCGTTCGTACGCGCCGGTTACCAAGGGCCACCAGGGTCAGATCAAGAAAGCGGTGCAAATGCTGCTGGGTGCCGAGCGCCCCATGATCTACGTGGGCGGCGGCGTCATCGCATCGGGCGCACACGAAGAACTGGGTCGCCTGGTTGACCTGGTGGGTGCTCCCGTCACCACCACGCTTATGGCGCTGGGTGCGTTCCCGGCGACCGACCCCCGCTTCGTGGGCATGCCGGGCATGCACGGTACGTACGAGGCCAACCTGGCCATGCAGAACTGCGACGTACTGTTGGCCGTGGGCGCCCGCTTCGATGACCGCGTGGTGGGCAATCCGCGCCACTTCTCGCAGAATCCGCGCAAGATCATCCATATCGACATCGACCCGTCCACCATTTCCAAGCGCGTGCGGGTCGACGTGCCCATCGTCGGCAACGTCAAAGACGTGCTCGACGACATGCTGCCCCTGTACGAACAGGCTGCTTCGGAATCGCCGCGCGATGCCAAGGCGCTTGCCAAGTGGTGGGAACAGGTCGAAACCTGGCGCGGCCGCCGCTGCCTTGCGTACGAGCAGTCCGACACCATCATCAAGCCGCAGTTCGTCATCGAAAAGCTGTGGGAAGTCACGGGCGGAGACGCCATCGTCACCTCCGACGTGGGCCAGCACCAGATGTGGGCCGCCCAGTACTACAAGTTCAATGCGCCGCGCCGCTGGCTGAACTCCGGTGGCCTGGGCACCATGGGGGTGGGCCTGCCCTATGCCATGGGCGCACAGATGGCCAACCCCGACGCGCAGATCGCCGTGGTCACCGGCGAGGGTTCCATCCAGATGAACATTCAGGAACTCTCCACCTGCAAGCAATACCGCCTCACTCCCAAGGTGCTGTGCCTGAACAACCGGTATCTGGGCATGGTGCGGCAGTGGCAGCAGATCGAATACGGTTCGCGCTATTCCGAATCGTACGTCGATGCACTGCCCGACTTCGTGAAGCTGGTCGAAAGCTACGGTCACGTGGGCATGCGCATCGAGAACCCGGCGGACGTCGAGCCGGCGCTGCGCGAAGCCTTCGGCAAGTACAAAGACCGCCTGGTGTTCCTCGACTTCATCACCGACCAGACTGAAAACGTGTGGCCTATGGTGAAGGCGGGCAGGGGGCTCACCGAAATGCTGCTTGGTTCGGAAGACCTGTAAGGAGAAGAACAGATGAAACACGTGATCTCCATCCTTCTGGAAAACGAACCCGGTGCACTGTCGCGCGTGGTCGGCCTGTTTTCTGCTCGCGGCTACAACATCGAAACCCTTACCGTTGCGCCCACCGAAGACAACACGTTGTCACGCATGACGATCGTCACCACCGGCTCCGATGACATCATCGAGCAGATCACCAAGCACCTGAATCGCCTGGTCGACGTGGTGAAGGTGGTCGATCTTTCGGAAGGCCCGCACATCGAGCGCGAGCTCATGCTCATCAAGGTGCGGGCGGTCGGCAAGGAACGCGAGGAAATGAAGCGCATGGCCGACATCTTCCGTGGCCATATCGTCGATGTCACCGACAAGGTCTATACCATCGAGCTCACCGGCGATCAGAGCAAGATCGAGGCCTTCATCAACGCGCTCGATCGCAGCGCCATTCTTGAAACCGTGCGCACCGGCGTCTCGGGTATCGGGCGTGGCGAACGTGTACTGAAACTTTAAACGTAGAACCCCTTTTGAATTTCTGGAGCACCCCATGAAGGTTTATTACGACAAGGACTGCGATCTGTCGCTCATCAAGGGCAAGACGGTCGCCATCATCGGCTACGGCTCGCAAGGTCACGCCCACGCGCTCAACCTGAACGATTCGGGCGTGAACGTGGTGGTCGGCCTGCGCAAGGGTGGCGCATCGTGGTCGAAGGCCGAAAATGCCGGCCTCAAGGTTCTGGAAGTGGCCGAAGCCGTCAAGGGCGCCGATCTGGTCATGATCCTGCTGCCCGACGAAAACATCGCGCAGGTCTACCGCGATCACGTGGCGCCCAACATCAAGGCCGGTGCCGCCCTGGCGTTCGCCCACGGCTTCAACGTGCACTACGGTCAGGTTCAGCCGCGCGACGATATCGACGTTATCATGGTTGCACCCAAGGCCCCCGGCCACACCGTGCGTGGCACCTACAACCAGGGTGGCGGTGTGCCCGCGCTGGTTGCCGTGCACCAAGACACCTCGGGTGCAGCGCGCGACATCGGTCTGTCGTATGCCTGCGCCATCGGCAGCGGCCGCGCCGGCATTATCGAAACCACGTTCCGTGAAGAAACCGAAACCGACCTGTTCGGCGAACAGGCCGTGCTGTGCGGCGGCGCCGTCGAACTCATCAAGGCCGGCTTCGAAACGCTGGTGGAAGCCGGCTACGCCCCCGAAATGGCGTACTTCGAGTGCCTGCACGAGCTCAAGCTGATCGTCGACCTGATCTACGAAGGCGGCATCGCCAACATGAACTACTCCATTTCCAACAATGCGGAATATGGCGAGTACGTCACCGGCCCGCGCATCGTCACCGACGAGACCCGTGCTGCCATGCGTCAGTGCCTCAAGGATATCCAGACCGGCGAATACGCCAAGAGCTTCATTCTGGAGAACGCCGCCGGCGCGCCCACGCTCATGTCGCGTCGCCGCCTGAACGCGGAATCCGAAATCGAGCAGGTCGGTGCCAAGCTGCGCGCCATGATGCCCTGGATCGCCGCCAACAAGCTGGTCGACCAGAGCAAAAACTAAGAAACAGGGCGGCGGTTCCCCGGCTGCGGGCGTGCCCCGCAGCGGCAACACCCGTCTTCACAGCGCTCCTTCGGGAGCGCTTTTTTTGCCTGGGCGTCATGCGCAGCCGTGCACGTGCAGGCACACTCCGTGCATGCCAATGTGCCCTGGGCGTGTTCCCGTGAAGCTTTGGCCGAGTCAGATCGGTTATTCTTCGACCTACGATGAATAAACCCGCTTACCCCCATCCGATCATTGCGCGCGAGGGCTGGCCCTTTCTGGCCGGCATCGTCGCCATTTCCGTGCTGGTCACCCTCTGGTCACCGGCGCTTTCCATCCTGTTCTGGCTGCTGTCGCTTTTCGTGCTGCAGTTCTTCCGCGACCCCGGTCGCGTTGCGCCCGATGGCGAACTGGCCGTGCTTTCGCCGGCCGACGGCCGCATCGTGGCGGTGGAAGAAGTGCATGACCCATACGCCGAGCGCCCCGCGCTCAAGATCAGCGTGTTCATGAACGTGTTCAACGTTCACTCGAACCGTGCACCGGTCAAGGGCACGATGGTGTCCATCAAGTACTTCGCAGGCAAGTTTCTGAACGCGGCGCTCGACAAGGCCTCGCTCGAGAACGAACGCAACGCGATGGTTCTGCGCACGCCGCAGGGCCACATCGTCACCGCCGTTCAGGTGGCCGGCCTGATCGCCAAACGCATTCTTTGTCATGTGCAGGCGGGCGACACGCTGTACGCCGGCCAGCGTTATGGTTTCATCCGGTTTGGTTCGCGGGTCGACGTCTATCTGCCGCCGGGTTCGCGGCCGCGCGTCGCCATTGGCGACAAGGTGAAGGCCACCAGCACGGCACTTGCCGATCTGCCTGCCGAGGTTCAACCACAAGACTAGCCCATGCCCAGTACGCAGTCCGACGAAATCAAACGCCGACGCGGCATTTACCTGCTGCCTAACGCCTTCACCACCGCCAACCTGTTTGCAGGCTTCTTTGCGGTGGTGCAGGCCATGAACGGGCGCTTCGAAATGGCCGCCATTGCCATCTTTCTTGCCCTCGTGTTCGATGGCATGGACGGCCGTGTTGCCCGCCTCACCAACACCCAATCGGCTTTCGGCGAACAGTACGATTCGCTGGCCGACATGATCTCGTTCGGCATGGCACCGGCGCTGGTCATGTATGTGTGGGCATTGCAGGGGCTGGGGCGCTGGGGCTGGCTCGCCGCCTTCATTTACGTGGTGGGCGCGGCCTTGCGGCTGGCCCGCTTCAACACCAACATCGGCGTGGTCGACAAACGTTTCTTCCAGGGCCTGCCCAGCCCGTCGGCGGCGGCACTGGTGGCCGGGTTCGTGTGGCTGGCGGTCGACAACAAGCTGTCGGTGTCGGTTGATGCGCTGCCCTGGATCGCCTTTCTGCTTACGATTTATGCCGGCCTTGCCATGGTGAGCAATGCACCGTTCTACAGCGGCAAGTCCTTCGCCCTGGGGCGCAGCGTTCCGTTCTGGGTCATGCTGGTGGTGGTGGGCGGCTTCGTCTTCGTGTCGGCCGACCCCCCGCTGGTGCTCTTCGGCCTGTTCGTGCTGTATGGTCTTTCGGGCTGGGTCATCATGGCCTGGCGCTGGAACCGTGCGCGGCACCTCACACGCATGCGCAGCGAGCTGCCCGCAGCCGCCGACGCGGCCGGGCGCAACGACGTGCCTGCGCCACCCCATACGGCTGGAAGCAACACAACGCCGTCATCATTCGACCGGCCCGAGCGCAAGGAATAGCCGCCTGCAGGGGCGGCTTCCGAATCGTTGACATCCTCCCCCGCCTAAAGTCGGTGGATTCCTACTGCGCCCACCCCGGCATCGAGCCGGAATGAGTCGCTTCGGTGGGTTCCTGCTGCTGGCGGCATTGCTGCACCGCTCACTTCACAG
>Ga0079223_10000129_pt1 | contig 29261 bp, 25 predicted proteins | sample Stecom2011_FD_75072 | JGI IMG/M metagenome (GOLD analysis project Ga0079223, IMG submission 75072) | Agricultural soil microbial communities from Utah to study Nitrogen management - Steer compost 2011 | ecosystem: Environmental > Terrestrial > Soil > Agricultural land | place: USA: Utah...
GATCTTAAAAAATAGGAATTGTTGAGCTGATGATTTTTTAACTGCAAATGATGTGAGGCATTTGAGGTTTCTAAAACCCCTTATTTTAATATGGGGTTTTATTTATTTTCTTTTTACAGCAAATATTTATCCATTACAAAAGTAATTTGTTTGGGCTTCCCAGATATGGCAACTCGACATCAGGACTTCCCAAGTCGAGACGGTTTTAATGTAGTAATCTTGGTATTGGTTATAAGTTCTTATTATTTGGAACATTTAAAAATCATAGGGTAAAGGATGCATCTTTAATAATATATGAGTCAACAATGAGCTTTGTTTTTTTTCTGTATTTTCGGAATCTCAACACTGGCTGTTTATGAAATATATTTTTTTTGTTTTTCTGTTCTTGGTTATGGGCTTTTCAACAATCTTCTCCCAATCCGCACAAAAGAAAATTGACAGCCTTATGTTGGTTGCAGAATCTTCTAGCGATTCTATTAGACTTCGGTTGTACAATAAGATAAGTTTCTACTATATTTTTAATGATCCAGAAAGGGCAAAGCAACTTTTGTTGAAAGGAATAGAACAGGCCGAGACCAAAAATGTTCCTTTTTCAGAAGCTGAACTCGTAAATACTTATGGAATTTATTTCGATGTTTCTGGGAAATCGGACTCCGCAAAATATTATTTTGAAAAGGCTTTAAAAATAAGCGAAACCCATGATTACAAAATAATCACCGTAATGATTATTAATAATTTGGGAATGTTTCATTGGAACAAGGGGAGTTATCAAGAAGCATTGGACTATTTTTTCCAAGCTTTGGAGATGAATAAAAATAACACCATAGATTCTGGAAATGGGGCTTATTTCAATAATATTGGTTTGATATATCAAGAAATGGGGCAAATGGATAAAGCTCTAGAATATCACCAAAAAGCGCTGGCGGTAAGAGAAAAGTATAATCAAAAAAGTGAAATAGCCACTTCCTTGTCCAATATAGCCGTAGTTCTTGGCGCGCAAGGTGAATATGCCAAAGCGGAAGAAACATTTCTAAAAGCCATCCAAATGGCCAAAGCCGAAAATGAGTTGGGTAAGTATTACGATGCTCTTAATGGCCTAAGTGATAGTTATCTGGATCGAAACTTGCCAAAAAAGTCCATACCCCTGCTAGAAGAGTTGTTGAAGGGCCGAAATGAAAATAACATTGATAGAAGATCAAATTTGGCCACCATTTCGAATTTAATAAAGGCCCATAACGCTACCGGAAATCTGCCTGTCGCTTTAAGATATGCTGAAATGGGAAATATTTTTTTACAAGAATTTCCAGATTTAAGGAATTCGGCTGTTCAGTTTTTTCAAAATGCTTCGCAAACTTATTTCCGAACCAATAATCCTGAAAAGGGATCTGAGTATTTAGAAAAAGCAATAGCGACCAAGGAAGAAATTTTTTCTACTGAAAATGCAAGCGCAATAGCAAATCTTGAAACTAAATTCAGAGTCTCCGAAAAAAAACGAGACCTTGCGCAAGCCCGAGCCAACCTTGCGGAAAGCGAATTGGAGGTGGAGCAAAAAAATGTTTTTATTTTTGGAACGGCAGCGTTTGCAATTTTTCTGGGAATACTTGGTTTTTTGGTTTATCGGCAACAGAAACTAAAAAACAGCCAGTTGAAAAGGGAAGCTGAGCTAAAATCTGCACTTGCAAAAATAGAGATCCAAAACCAATTGCAGGAACAACGCCTGCGAATCTCGCGGGATCTTCACGATAATATAGGTTCGCAACTCACCTTTATTATTTCTTCCATAGATAATTTAAAATTTGGATTGCGGGAAGCGGGAACCTCAGTAACTGATAAATTGATGAAAATAAGCGAATTCACATCCCAGACCATTTATGAACTTCGAGATACTATTTGGGCCATGAACAAGACCGATATATCGGTAGAAGATCTGCAGGCACGTATTTCAAATTTTATTGAAAAAGCTAAAATCGCGAGTGATGTTGAATTTCAATTTGTTATAGGCGATAAACTTCTGAAGGGATCTCATTTTACCTCTGTCCAAAGCATGAATATTTACAGAATTATTCAGGAATCAGTAAATAATGCTTTAAAGTATTCTGAAGCATCATTAATAAAAGTACAAATCTCAAAATCTGCCGCCACTGGAGATGAACGATTTATAGTTTCTGTTTTTGACGATGGAAAAGGTTTTAATCCTGAAAGCCTTGTTCTTGGAAACGGAATTGCGAATATTAAAAAGCGCGCCAAAGATTTAGGTGGAAGTGTGGATATTTCTTCAGAAAAAGGGAAGGGAACATCTGTGCAACTAGTTTTTTAAATAAGGCAAATGCCTTATTTTACATATAGGAAAATGAGGCTAAATTTAGGCTTCTAAACCAGCTTCAAAATATGTTCTCGCAAATTGTAATATTGATTGTTCTACTTTTTTCAGTTTTTGGAATTGCGATTTGGTTTTATAATGAAAAACAGGCAACAGGTCGTATCCATAGCGAAACAATTTCAAAGTTAGAAAGTGCTATTCACCACAATCACAACCAAATAAGTTTTAGAAATTCACATCTGAACTGCTACGATTTTTTGAAATACAATCTGGATGAGGCATTGGTTAGGCAGCTCGAAATTGTAATCAAATAAATATATGGCAACCAATAGAGTTTTCGCACTTATTTTTTTCATTCTTTTTCTTTGCGCCAAGATTGTTTCCCAAAACCCAGTTCAAATTATTGATAGTCTAAAAACCCAGCTTGCCCATACGTCTTTAGCGAACAATAGAGCAAAAATACTTGCAGACTTGACGTGGTATTATAGCATGGTCAATACAGATTCGGCTTATGTGTATGGCGAAAAATCTATACGTAGTGCTAAAAAAATTGGTGATTCAACTCTTATTGCTCAGGCCTTGAGCGATTTTGCCGTAGTAAACTATAGCAAGGGAGATCTAAAAATAGCTCTTAATTATTATAATAAATCTTTAGTAATAAGAGAGAAACAGCGAGATTTTTCAGGAATCGCCTCGCTCCATTATAAAATGGGCACTGCTTATCACAAAAAAACCCAACTTGACAGCGCTATGATTTATTATTTAAAAGCGTTGAAGTTCTATGAAGATACTGGAAATGAAGTTTTGGCCAATTCTGCGGAAAGTAATATTGGAGCTTTGCATTTTAACCAAAAAAACTATAAAGAAGCCCTTCGGTATTTTAATAAAAATATAAAGTTTTTCAGAAAAACAGACCAAACTAAACTATTGGGAAATGCTTTGGTCAATAAAGCAAGTATTCAGTTGGTAATGAAAGACACCCTGGAGGCTATAAAAACGCTAAAGGAAAGTATTTTGATTTCGGAAGCTATACATAATGTAGAAACCCTTGGCGCTTCATATAATAATCTTGGGGAGGTTTATATGGCGCAGAATAAAATTGAAGAGGCTAAAGAAGCTATATCTAAATCTCTTCTATACCGCGCCAATTCAAATATGGATGCTGACTTAACAAGTTCTAAGTTGACTTTGGCAGGAATTCACAACACATTGGGGGAATATAACAAAGCAAAATTATTACTCGATGAAATCAGACCTTTTTATAAAAAAGAGAACATAAAGGAAAAACTTTCCACGCTTTACTTACAATACGTTACTGTTTTTGCAAGTGAAAAAAGGCCAGATAGCGCAAGATACTATACTGCGAAATATGCGCAACTTCAAGAAGAAATTGTTGGGGAAAATGCCTTGAACATTACCAATGAACTTGAGAAAAAGTACGAAACCGAAAAAAAGGAAAACCAAATCCTACAACAACGCGCCCAGCTGGTTGAAAAGGATTTGGAAGTAAGTAGAAAAAACACTTTCATTTATGGCAGTATGGGGTTGGCTTTAGTGCTTGGTCTTCTTGGTTATTTGCTCTACAACCAGCAAAAACTCAAAAACCGCCAACTTCAAAAGGAAGGTGAGCTGAAATCTGCTTTGGCGAAAATAGAAACCCAGAACAAACTACAAGAACAACGCTTGAGAATATCGCGCGATCTTCACGACAATATTGGCGCACAATTCACTTTTATCATTTCCAGTATTGATAATTTGAAATATGGTTTTTCAGACATTGGTGAAAAACTTGGGAATAAACTCAGCAGTATCAGCAACTTTACCACGCAAACCATTTATGAATTGCGCGATACCATTTGGGCAATGAACAAAGAGAACATCACCTTTGAAGACCTCCAGGCTCGGATTGCAAATTTTATTGAACACGCCAAAAATGCCTCCGAAAAAATTGAGTATTCCTTTAATATTGATAAAAATGTAAACGATTCACTTGTTTTCTCATCAGTTGAAGGGATGAACATTTATAGGATCATCCAAGAAGCTATAAATAATTCGTTGAAATACGCTTCCGCAGACGAAATTGAAGTTAATATTTCAAAAGAATCAAGCCAATATTTTGTCGAAATTATTGATAACGGCGTTGGTTTTGATCAAGATTTCGTTGAAATGGGTAATGGTCTTAACAACATGAAGAAACGTGCTCGAGAAATTGGGTGTGATTTTCAAATCGTTTCAAAATTGAAAAAAGGAACGAGACTTACTCTCGAATTGCCAAAATAGTAAGGTCTAATTAAGCTTCTGTTTTTTTGCATCTCTTCTCCCATTTTTATTCTTTTTCTGATTATACGTCAATTGCCCTATTTTGCCTCTAATTCTTAAAATGTATTTTTAGTATCTTTAACTAAACTAACCATACTGAAATGTTGAAAATTGCAATTGTTGACGACAACAGCTTTTTACTCCACGCTGTTAAGGAAAAACTTTCCTTTTTTGAAGATGTTTCAGTAAAGCACACTTCATTAAACGGCAGTGAGCTCTTGATGAAATTGGAAGAAAACCATAACATCGATTTAATTTTAATGGATGTGGAAATGCCCGTTCTTAACGGCATCGAGACTACCCAAATTGTAAAACAGAAATATCCACACATTAAAATAGTCATGCTCACGGCCTTTGATAATGACGAACATATTTTCAATGCAATTAAGGCTGGAGCAGATGGGTATCTTCTTAAAGAAATAAACCCTCAAGACTTATATGAAGGGATAAAAGAAACTCTGAATGGCGGCGCTGCTATGAATCCTTCCATTGCAATGAAAACCTTGAAATTGCTCAGAAATCCCATAGATATTCAAAATCCACGAGACCAAGAGGAGATTTCCCTTTCAAGCAGGGAGGTTGAAGTGCTCGAGCAGTTAAGCAAAGGTTTGAGCTATACAGTTATTGCTCGCCATCTTTTTCTCTCACCCAGCACAGTGCGAAAACACATTGAAAATATCTACAAAAAGCTGCAGGTGCACAGTAAGATCGAGGCCGTCCAAAAAGCGAAAAATCACAATATTATTTAAGTAAACAACACTATTTATAAGTGAATTTTATATTGGTTTCAGAGTCTAACACGTCTTTTTTGCTGTTTTGAGACGTATAAAATGAGCTTCGACTTATTGTTTCGACTTCTTTATTGTTAGTGAAGAGTAAATCATTTGGAGCAGATTTTTGTGTCATATAAATATTGAATATTGATATATGAGGATTTCTAAAACGTTTTAATTCTTTCTCATTTTTATAATTTGTAGTTTTACGATTCACTTCAAGTAAAATCCTCAATTAATACAAATTCTTATTATGAAAAAACTTTTTGCGCTAAGCTTTGTCTTTCTTTTTATTTCTACCTCTTCCATCTTTTCACAAGAAAAAAATAAAATTGTTGAAGGGATGGTCAAGGAAGCTTATAAAAATTCACAATTAAAAATATTAGCCCACGAACTCATGGACGATATTGGTCCGCGTTTGGTGGGAACTCCACAAATGCAAAAGGCACACGATTGGGCCGTAGCAAAATATAAAACTTGGGGAATTCCTGCCGAAAACCAGAAATGGGGTGAGTGGAAGGCTTGGGAACGTGGTATAACCCATATCGATATGGTTTATCCTTGGGTAAAAACCCTGATGGGAACACAATTGGCTTGGAATCCTGGCACTTCTTCCAAGGGAGTTACTGCGGAATTGGTTGTAATTCCTGAAGTAAAAGATGCCGCCGACTTTCAAAAATGGCTTCCTACCGTAAAAGGAAAATTTGTGATGATAGCCATGAACGAACCCACGGGTAGACCCGACTATAACTGGGAAAAATTTGCGACGCCTGAATCATTTCAGAAAATGAAAGACGATCGCGATGCCCAAACGAAGGCGTGGAATGATAACATGCGCCGAACAGGTTACGACAAAAGAAGTATTGTAAAAGTATTGGAAGATGCTGGTGCAGTTGGAATTGTTGATTCTTATTGGTCCAAGGGTTTTGGGGTGAACAAAATTTTTGCAGCTAGAACCAAAAAAATTCCAACTGTAGATATTGAATTGGAAGACTATACTATGCTTTACCGCATGGTAGAACACGGTGATAAGCCTAAAATTAAGGTGGTGGCCGAATCAAAAGATTTGGGCGTTGCTCCAGCTTTTAATACTATCGCAGAAATAAAGGGCAGTGAAAAACCGGAGGAATACATAATCCTTTCAGCGCATTTTGATTCTTGGGACGGCGCTACAGGTGCTACCGATAATGGTACGGGTACTTTAGTAATGATGGAGGCGATGAGAATACTGAAAAAACTGTATCCCAATCCAAAAAGAACAATTATTGCCGGACATTGGGGCAGTGAGGAGCAAGGTTTAAATGGCTCTGCCTCTTATGTGCAAGACCATCCCGAAATTGTTAAAAATATTCAGGCTGTTTTTAATCAAGATAACGGGACAGGAAGAGTGGTAAAAATAAATGGGGCGGGTTTTTTACATTCCTATAACTATATATCTAGATGGCTGAGCGCTGTTCCAGATACCATTTCAAAACAAATTGAAACCACCTTCCCAGGATGGCCATCCACAGGCGGTTCGGATAATGCCTCTTTTGTGATGGCGGGAGCACCTGCTTTTGGATTGAGTTCTCTTAGCTGGGATTATTGGAATTATACCTGGCACACCAATCGTGACACCTACGACAAAATCGTTTTTGACGATGTACAGAGCAACGTTATCCTCACGGCTATCTTGGCTTATATGGCCTCCGAAGATGAAGCAACGGCTTCTCGCGAACAGATTGTACTTCCTATAGATGAAAAAACTGGTGAACCTGGAAAATGGCCAACACCCAGAACGCCTGAAAGAAGAGGAGGCTTAGATTAATTATAATAGAAATCGAAAAAACAAAATCCCAAATTCCAATTATAATTATGGAGTTTGGGATTTGTTTTTAATAGGTGTTTCTGTCTACGGGCTAAAGACCAAAAGCATTTTTTACTTCTTCTTGATAATCAAGTTTTTCCCAAGTAAATAACTCCACTTCTCTTTGGATATTTCCCTTATACGGACTTTCAAAAAACTTCACCTTTTTCTCCGGTGTTCTTCCCATATGGCCATAAGCTGCAGTTTCGGAATAAATTGGATTTCGAAGTTTTAATCTTTTTTCAATGGCTGCTGGTCGCATATCAAAAATCTCAGCTACTTTTTTTGCGATTTCCCCATCCGACATTTTGATTTTGGAAGTATTATAAGTGTTTACCAATATGGATGTGGGTTCAACCACACCAATTGCATAGCTTACTTGCACCAAAACCTCATCCGCCACTCCCGCGGCAACTAAGTTTTTTGCAATGTGTCTAGCGGCATAAGCACCACTTCTGTCCACTTTGCTTGGATCTTTCCCGCTGAAAGCACCTCCACCGTGAGCCCCTTTTCCGCCGTAAGTGTCCACAATAATTTTTCTTCCGGTTAATCCAGTATCGCCGTGGGGTCCACCGATTACAAATTTTCCGGTTGGGTTAATGTGGTAAACAATATCGCTAGTGAACAATTTTTGAACGTTTTCAGGAAATTGTTTCTTAACTCTGGGAACAAGAATTTGAGTGATATCTTTTTTTATTTTCTCCAGCATTTTCTCGTCCTCATCAAACTCGTCATGTTGGGTCGAAACCACGATAGCCACGATTTTTTGTGGTGTATTGTCGTCGCTGTATTCAATGGTAACTTGGCTTTTAGAATCGGGGCGCAAGTATTTTATTTCCTTGTCCTCTCTTCGCAAAGCAGCCAGTTCAATCATCAATCTATGCGAAATGTCGAGGGCTAAGGGCATATAGTTTTCAGTTTCATTGGTCGCGTAACCAAACATCATCCCTTGATCTCCTGCACCTTGATCCTCTTTGTTTTCGCGATCAACACCTTGATTTATATCTTGGGATTGTTCGTGGATCAAGGAAATAACTCCACAAGAATCTCCGCTGAATTTATAAGCGCCCTTGGTATAACCAATTTTGTTGATTACATCGCGCGCAATAGTTTGTACATCTAGATAGGTGTTGCTTTTTACTTCACCTGCTAGGACAACCTGTCCGGTAGTGACCAGCGTTTCACAAGCTACTTTGCTTTCGGGGTCAAAGGCCAAAAAATTATCTAAGAGCGCATCGCTAATTTGATCTGCAACTTTATCGGGGTGGCCCTCAGAAACACTTTCTGAGGTAAATAAATAAGCCATAGGATATTTTTTTAAAAATTATAGTAAACAGTAAAACTGACGACGATGCCAAAAGTGGAGTTTTCACTGCCTTTAGCATTTTTAACCCCCGCATTCTATTGGGAGTTTCAAGATGGGAAAACCCAAGCTTGAAGAGGTTGCAATCAGTCAAATCTTTCCTCTTTATATTGTGGGCAAAAGTAAAAAAATTAAACGAACTGGCATTTTATTTAAAGATTTTTGCTGAAAGGTTTGGATATTAAATTTTTGTAACGTTATATTTGTCCCCACAAAGTTCAAATCTTTATTGAAATGTTATCAAGAAAGGCCGAGGGATTAGACCCTATGACGCCTTAGCAACCCTTTCTCCGGAATGAAGGTGCTACATTCTACAACGATTCCAAAAATTTACGGAATCGACGATAGATAACGACAAGACAATTTCAGTTCCTGAAATTACTTCTCAAATATTCTTTTTAACATTTTTCTATTGTTCCGAATTCATTTCGGAATTGTTTTGATCAATTTTATTAATTCAAAAAATTTAGAAAAATGAGTACTCAAAAAAAAATCGCAACCAATTCTTTGCACGCAGGACACGATGTTACCACTACCAATGGAACCCGCGCGGTGCCTATCTACCAAACCACGAGTTATGTTTTTAAAAACAGCGACCATGCTGCCAATGTTTTCAATCTCTCTGAGCCTGGTTATATTTATTCTCGGCTAAACAATCCTACTTGCGATGTTCTGGAACAGCGGCTCGCTGCCCTTGAGGGAGGGATTGCAGCGGTTACTACGGCCTCCGGAACGGCTGCGACAACTACAGTACTCTTAACCCTATTGCGTGCCGGAGATCATATTGTAGCATCCAACAGTCTGTATGGAGGAACCTTCAATTTATTCAGTGTTACCTTACCTCGTTTGGGGATTACTACCACATTTGTGGATCCTTCCGATATCAATAACTTTCACAAAGCCGTGCAGGAAAATACCCGAGCTATTTTTGTAGAATCTCTCGGTAATCCAAAATTGGATGTTTTGGACATTGCCGAAATCGCCAAAGTGGCCAGAGAAAACAAAATTCCATTTATTGTTGACAATACAGTGCCTTCCCCAGCCTTATTGAGACCCATTGAATACGGAGCAAATATTGTAGTGCATTCGCTCACGAAATATATTACCGGCAACGGAACTACTTTAGGAGGAGCAATCATCGATGCTGGCACCTTTGATTGGACCAATGGAAAATTCCCAGAATTCACAGAGCCTTCTGCTGGGTATCACGGGTTAGTTTATTCCGAAGTTTTAAAGGAAGCAGCCTTCATTGCCAAAGTTAGAATTGAAGGCCTGCGCGATTTTGGTGCGGCTTTAAGTCCATTCAGTGCATTTCAAATTCTCCAAGGCTTGGAAACTCTGGAAATCCGGATTAAGAAGCATAGCGAAAACGCATTGAAAATTGCAAAATGGCTTCGGAAAAAAGATGAGGTGGCTTGGGTGAATTATCCCGGGTTGGAGACAAGTCCCTATTATGCCTTGGCTCAAAAATATCTTCCCAATGGGCAGAGCGGATTAGTGACCTTTGGAGTAAATGGCGGATTTGAAGCGGCAAAAAAAGTAGTAGATAGCGTAAAGATATTTTCACTTTTGGCCAATTTCGGCGATACTAAATCTTTAATAATTCATCCTGCCAGTACCACCCATCAACAATTGAGCTTGGCCGATCAAAAATCTGCTGGAGTACCTCAAGACTTGATCCGACTTTCCGTTGGCTTGGAAGATTTGGATGATTTGTTTGAAGATTTGGAAAACGCTTTTAAAAGCATTTCCAAAGAAGCAGTTTCAATTTAAAAATTCACCGCTAAAATCTCTTGCCAGCTATTGCTAACACATATTTCAAAATGTTACAGAAACTTATCATACCCAATTATACCACACAAACGGGATTTCATTTTAATGAATTGCCTCTTACATACCAGCTTTTCGGAAGGGAGCTTGGAACGGCACCAATTGTTTTAGTGACACATGCGCTCACCGGAAACAGTAATGTAGGCGGAGAAAATGGATGGTGGGTATCTTTAATCGGTACGGAAAAGTGTATCGATCTGAAACGTTTTACCGTGTTGTCTTTTAATATTCCGGGAAATGGATACGATGGATTTTTAATTGAAAACTATGAAGATATATTGCTTCTTGACGTTGCCAATTGGTTTTTAAAAGGCTTGGAAGAACTGAATGTAAAGTCGGTTTATACAGGGGTCGGCGGCTCGTTGGGAGGAAGTATCCTGTGGCAAATGGCATTGTTGAAACCCGATTTATTTCAAAATTTAATTCCAGTGGAGACGGATTGGAAAGCGACCGATTGATTATTGGCCCAATGCCGTGTTCAAAAACTGATTTTGGAAAACTCCAATACGCCCCTCCACGACGCCCGTGTGCACGCTATGACTTTTTATCGAACGCCCCAATCTTTTAAGGAGAAATTCAATAGAAGTTTAAGCGAGACAAAGGCATTGTTTAATGTAGAAACCTGGTTATTGCATCACGGAAAAAGGTTGGAGGAACGATTTCATTTGAGCGCTTATAAGCTCCTGAATCACCTATTAATGACTACTAAATGTGAGATTGAAACCGATGGATTTTTCACTTTGGCAACACATATCAAGGGAAATATTCTTTTAGTAGGAATTGACAGTGATGGTTTTTATCTGAATAACGAGATCAAAGAAACCTATTCGCGTTTAAAGACTGAGAAAAGTAATGTGAGTTATTCCGAAATAAACTCTATTCACGGTCATGACGCGTTTTTAATAGAGTACGAACAATTATCAAGAATTCTGGCACCAATATTCAAGCCAGAAGAATTAAATGCAAAATCAATAAATTATGAGCACACAAATATTGGATAGTCCTAATGAAACTAGGATTGACTTAAACAGCATTCAGAAAAAGAGGATTAACATAGCCATTTTCGGCCATGGAAATGTAGGGAGCAATTTAGCAGATCAGATTATTTCGTCGAGAGAAGAAATTTCGAGAAGACGAAATCTGGAACTCAATATTTTCGCAATTGCAAATTCAAAAACCCTGCTGTTTCAGCAAAACGGTTTACAGGTGAATTGGCGCGATGATAAAATAAATCTAGGGAATAATTATCAGCCTGAAGAAGTTATTTCATTCGCCAAAAAACATAACTTGCAGAACCTTATTTTGGTTGATAACACGGCGAATGTCGATTTTGTGCAAAATTATTCAAATTTTGTAGAAAATGATTTTCACTTGGTGTCGTCCAACAAAATTGCCAACACCTTAGATTTGGGTTTTTATAAGGAGCTTCGTAGAAAATTGACTTCTAAAAAGAGGCATTATTTATATGAAACCAATGTTGGCGCCGGACTGCCGTTAATTGACACAATAAAACTTTTACATCTTTCTGGCGAAAATATTACTAGGATTAGAGGTGTGTTTTCTGGATCTTTGAGCTATATTTTTAATAACTTTTCCGAAGAGAATCGCTCCTTCAGCTCTGTCCTTCGATCAGCGATAGACAAGGGGTTTACTGAGCCAGATCCACGCGAGGATCTTTGTGGGAATGACGTTGGAAGGAAATTACTTATCTTGGCTAGAGAATTGGATTTACACAATGAATTTGAGGATGTTGTTATTCAAAATTTAATTCCAAAAAGTCTACGAAAAGTTTCGAAAAAAGAATTTTTAGACCAATTGCAGGAGTTGGATGTTCCGTTTCAAATTAAAAAGAAGAACCTGGCTGAAGCCACTGTTTTCCGATACGTTGCCGATTTGCATGGCGATTTATCCAAGGAAACTGGAGCGCGTTTGGACGTGAATTTAACACCGGTTCCGAAAAATAGCATGTTAGGTTCGCTTCGTGGAAGTGATTCTATTTTTGAAATATATACTGAAAGCTATGGCGATAATCCCATAGTTATTCAAGGTGCCGGAGCCGGAGCCGCAGTTACCGCTAGAGGTGTTTTTGGCGATATTTTGCGAATAAGTGACAAAGATTATTTTTAATAATTAAATATAAATATGAAAGTTGTACTTAAAAGAATTAACGAAAAATTCCTCTTCGAGGCCAAAGGCATTTCTGGCGTTCCAGTCTATATTGACAACACTGGCGACGGCCCGTCTATGGGGGCGAGTCCTATGGAACTGCTCTTGATGGGTGTTGGCGGTTGCAGTGCTATTGATGTGATTGCCATTTTGAAAAAGCAGCGACAAGAAATAACTTCATATAAAATGGAAGTTGATGGCTATAGAAAGGAAGTTCGCGAAGCAAAACCTTTTGAGGCAATTCATGTAACTCTCTATTTGGAAGGGAAAATCGACGAAGCAAAAGCCATTCGAGCAGCAAAATTGAGCTTTGAGAAATATTGTTCGGTGTCCATAACGATGGAAGCTTCAGTAAAAGTTACTTTTAGTATTGTGCTTAATGGAACACAACTTTCTATTGAATAATAAGTTTAATTTTCCTTTCTTATTTTGTGTACTTATTATCCTAAATAACACCAGCTTCAAATCTAAGTTGAGGGTGTTATTGTCGTGATTCATTTTTTGGAAATATAATTTTCAGATGAAATATTGACTGTAAACCCTTCAATTTTGATAAAAAATGTGTTGATTTGACGGTTGAGTAAAAAGAATTAATTGCTTTATAATTATTTAAAGATTAGGCTATCTTTACCGGCGTTGAAAAAAATATGAAGTATCCCCTTTTCCTATTTGCCTCCATTTTATTTAGCTTATCACTTTATTCTCAAGAGAAGGAACTCAAGCCTATTTCAGTGGAAGCTGATCTTTTTTATGGGAGCATTATGGAACATAATCCTCAGATTGCGCATTTAATTACTGGACATCCCACTGGTTTTTTTGCTTCTCTTAACTACAAAACCTATGGTTTTAATGAGTGGGAGCGCCGTAATAACTTTCCCGACTGGGGTTTTACAATAGCCTATCAGAATTTGCACAATGAGTACTTAGGAGAAGTTGTGGGAATTTATGGACATATAAACTGGTATTTTTTAAAGAGGCACCTTATGCTCCGGGTTGGCCAAGGAATTGGTTATGCTAGCAGCCCTTATGATGCCGAAACCAATTTTAAGAATAACGCTTACGGGACTCAATTTTTGAGCACTACTTTTCTTAAAGGGAATTTTGTGCGCGAGAACATTTGGAAAGGACTTGGAATTCAAGCAGGAGTGACTATTATTCACTATAGCAATGGCAATTTGAAGGCTCCGAATAATAGCACCAATACATTTGCCTTTAACGCAGGTTTGAGCTATCAATTTGACTACAAGGATTTTCCAGAATATATCCATCAACAAGATTCTCTTAGTTCGACTCATGCAGAGAGGTTCAAGTATAATTTTGCCTTTCGCACAGGTGTAAATGAAAGCGATGTTGTAGGACTGGGAGCAGAACCTTTTTATGAACTATCTTTTTTTGTTGATAAGCGTATTAATTACAAAAGTACATTTGTGGCAGGGGTGGATGTTTTCTTCTCAACATTTTTAAAAGAGTTGATTACATATCGTTCCATTGCCTATCCGGAAGATGGGATTTCGGGCGACGAGGACTATAAACGAGTTGGACTTTTTGTAGGGCACGAATGGCGGTTTAACCGAGTAGCTCTAGTTTCGCAATTGGGTTATTACGTCTATTGGCCCTATGAATTTGAAACTCGGGTTTACAATCGATTGGGTCTAAAGCGTTACTTTTTAAATGATAATCTTTTCGCAACTATTACGGTTCATGCGCATTGGGCTAAAGCTGAATCGGTAGAATTTGGAGTGGGAGTGAGATTGTAAAAATTTCTTTTTTGATAAAATAAGAATGAGAAAAATTATTTTTATAGCGGTTATTCTTTTTTTCGCGGGATGTGATTCCGATACGGGATGGGATTGCATTAAAACAGGGGGCGAGATAGTTGAAAGGGAAATTGCCGTTCCAAATTTCACCGAAATTTTGGTTTGGCAACATGTTAAGTTATTTGTGAAATATGGGGAAGAGCAAAAAGTAGTAGTGCAAACAGGAGAAAATTTAATCAGAGATATTGAACTGACCGTTGAAGATGGAAGACTTGAAATAAGCGATAAAAACGGTTGTAATTTAGTGCGGGATTACGGGTTGACAAATGTGTATGTTACCTCTCCAAATATCACCGAAATTAGAAACAGCAGTGGCCTTACTGTTGAAAGTATTGGCGTTTTGCCATATCCTCGGCTAAGCTTATTATCTGAAGATCATTCCGTGGAAGATGACTATTATGCCGATGGAGATTTTGTTTTGGAACTTGACGCTAAGCATTTGAGCGTTACTGCTAATGGGCTTGCCAGTTTTTATTTGAGCGGTTCGGCAGATTATGCCAATTTCGGCTTATTTGCGGGAAATTGCAGGATTTTTGCCGCTGATCTAGTCGTGGAAAAACTGGAGTTTTATCATCGAAGTTCGGCAGATATGATTGTGAATCCACAGCAATCTATTAAGGGAAAAATTGTGGGAATTGGGAATGTGATTTCTGAAAACAGACCTCCTATTGTGGAGGTTGAAGAGCTATATCGAGGTCGTCTTATTTTTAAATAGGAAATCTCTAGAACGCACACTTTATTTTTTGGTGGTCAATTCAGTAAAAAGCTTTTCCAGAGTAGTGTTTTTTTGGTGAAGTTGTAGAATTTTCAAGCCATTGTCGTGGGCAAAATCAAAAACTTTCCCTCTCATATCTTGATCAGAAGAAAAATATAACTGATAAACAAAACCAACGGAGTTTTCTATTTTTTCAATCTTAGGAAGTTGTTCAAGAGCAATTTCTTCGACCCGATAATCAAATTCCACTTCAATAATCTGCTGTTGATCGCTTTTTAGATCCTTCAGCTTTCGGTCAAGAACAATTTCTCCTTTATCAATAATTATCACTCGGTCGCAGATAGCTTCCACTTCCTGCATAATATGGGTAGAAAGAAGAACCGTCTTTTCCTTCCCCACATTTTTTATCAAATTTCTGATTTCAATTAATTGATTGGGGTCTAATCCTGTGGTGGGCTCGTCTAAAATCAGAACTTCTGGATTGTGCAAGAGTGCGTTTGCCAGCCCAACTCTTTGGCGATATCCTTTTGAAAGTTGGCCAATCTTTTTATTTGCTTCCAGGTCGAGACCTGTTTTGGCAATTATTTTTTCTACTTCAGATTTTGGGATTTTGTAGATTTCAGCGTTGAAAAGCAGATATTCGCGAACGAACATATCTAAATAAAGTGGATTGTGTTCTGCTAAATATCCCAGGTTTTTTTTAACCTCCATGGCTTCAGTGTTCACATTATATCCGTTGACAAATGCTGAACCCTCTGAGGCGGGAAGAAAAGTGGTCAGAATTTTCATCATTGTAGATTTTCCTGCGCCATTGGGACCCAAAAAGCCGACAATTTCTCCTTTTTCAATAGAAAAGGAAATATTGTTTAGCGCTTTTTGCTCGCCATAAGATTTGGTGATACTTTCTACTTTAATCGACATCTTTTTTCAAAAAAGCAAAACTACATCTTTTTTTCACTGAAGGGAAGATGCGAGTCATCATTAATTTTTCGCAATCAATTTCTTCAGTTGCATTTATTCGCTACTTTAGCTAGGATGAGGATGGTTAGTGAAGGCACTCTTCTTATCTTTGTACACTTTGGAATTACACTATATATTGAAGGTGAAGATTGTGTGAATTCCTAAAACACTATCATAAGTCCTAAATAGGATTTTTCTTTTTCGGAATTGAAATTATATGGAAAACACTAAAGAATTGCGGGGTTGGTTGGATGCGATGAAGTTGAACCATCCTTTGGTTATTGCAGGCCCTTGTAGTGCAGAAACAGAAGAGCAGGTTTTAAAAATAGCACATCAGCTCAAAAACACCGATACTTCCGTTTTGCGAGCAGGTATTTGGAAGCCTCGCAGCCGGCCTGGTAATTTTGAAGGGGTGGGAGCTTTGGGGCTAAAATGGCTACAGAGAGCTAAACAAGAAACTGGATTATTGATAACTACGGAAGTGGCAAATCCACATCACGTAGAATTGGCCCTTGAACACGACGTGGACATTCTATGGATTGGTGCCAGAACTACCGTTTCACCTTTTATGGTTCATGAAATTGCCGAAGCCTTAAAAGGAACTGATAGGATTGTTTTGGTGAAGAATCCAGTAAATCCTGATTTGGCATTATGGTTAGGGGCGGTGGAACGTTTATATGAAGCTGGGGTTTCCAAACTCGGGGTTATTCATCGTGGGTTTTCAAATTATGAAAAAACACGTTATCGAAATAATCCGGAATGGCAATTGCCAATCGATTTGCAAAATCGTTTTCCTGACTTGCCCTTATTACTCGATCCGTCTCATATAGCAGGGAAACGCGATATCATTTTTGATCTCTGCCAAACAGCACTCGATTTAAATTATGACGGGTTAATGATTGAAACCCATTACGATCCGGATAACGCTTGGAGCGATTCCGAACAACAAATTACCCCAGCGGCTCTAAAGGAAATAACGGCTAAATTAAAAGTCCGTAAAACGGAAGGGGAGGCTATTGAGTTTAAAAATCAATTGAACACCTTGCGCACACAAATTGATTTGATAGACGACCAGATTATGGATTTGTTGGGGAAACGAATGAAGATTGTGGACAATATCGGGGTTTTGAAAAAAAGTAACAATGTTGCAATTCTCCAGGTGAAACGTTGGAATGAAATTTTAAACCGAATGATTTTGGAAGGCGAACACAACCGATTGAGCGAAGAGTTTGTGCTGAAAATCTACAAAGCCATTCATCAGGAATCCATCAATCATCAGAAAAAGATCATCAATGGGTAATAATCAAGTGTTTATTGATTATTTTCGTTAGCAGCTCAAAACTTAGAATATTAAATGAAAATGGAATTTATAAAAGCCTATTAATAGGCCTTCCAAAAAAATAAAAAACTTTAATGAAGGGCACAGTTTATAAATCTACTGGAAGTTGGTACTCCGTAAAAGGGGAGGACGGCATATTTTACAATTGCAGAATCAGGGGAAGGTTTCGTATTGGGGATATTAAAAGCACCAATCCGGTGGCTGTGGGAGACCATGTGCAAATTAAGATTGAAAAAAAGGGCGATGAGGAGTTGGGAGTTATTTCTGATATTTTTCCAAGGAATAACTATATTATTAGAAGATCTGTAAATCTTTCCAAGCAAACCCATATTATCGCGGCCAATATCGATACGGCTTTTCTCCTAGTAACCCTCAATAATCCACCTACGTTTACGGCCTTTATAGATCGGTTTTTGGTCACCGCGGAGGCCTATCATATTCGGGCTGTAATTCTCTTTAATAAAATAGACACATATAACGACGATGAGCTTCTGGAAATAAAATTGTTGGCGGCCCTATATCGAAAAATAGGATACGAATGTATTGGGATTTCAGCCGTCACAGGGAAAAATCTTGATAAAGTAAAGGCTTTAATGCAGGACAAGGTAAGTATGTTTTCTGGTCATAGTGGGACTGGGAAATCAACTCTTATAAATGCCGTGGAACCTGGTTTAAACTTGCGAACGGCCCAGATTTCGGAACAACATCTACAAGGGCAGCACACTACAACTTTTGCCGAGATGTTCGATCTTTCATTTGGAGGGCATATAATAGATACTCCTGGAATTAAAGGTTTTGGACTAGTAGAAATGAAAAAGGAGGAATTAGGAGACTATTTCCCTGAATTTTTTGCTTTAAAAGGAAAATGCAGGTTCAATAACTGCATGCATCTCGAGGAGCCACACTGCGCGGTAAAAGAAGCTTTAGAGGAGGAAGAAATTGCTTGGTCACGATACAAAAGCTATTTGCAGATTTTGGAAGGCGAGGAGGAACACTATAGAAAAGATATGTATTCTCCCTAATACCACAGGATAAAGCGGCTCCAATTAAAATTTGAAAAAGTAGTAGAATAATCTTCACCGTTTCGGGAAAACTTAGGGATTTTGAGAGCACTAATACAAAGAGTAAAAAAGGCGTCAGTAACAATTGACGAAAAAATTCATTCCGAAATAGGCCAAGGTTTGCTTATTCTATTGGGAATTGAGGAGGAAGATTCACAAGAGGACATTTCCTGGTTGGCGGGAAAAATTGCCCGTCTTCGGATTTTTTCCGATAATGAAGGAGCTATGAATCTTTCAGTTCAAGACGTTATGGGGGATTGTTTGGTGGTAAGTCAATTCACTCTTGTTGCCAATACAAAAAAAGGAAATCGGCCATCTTTTATAAATGCTGCTAGGCCTGAAACTGCTATTCCGCTATATGAAAAATTCGTGCTTCAATTAGAATCTGAAATAAATAAGAAGGTGCGAACCGGCACTTTCGGAGCTATGATGGATGTGTCTTTACTCAACGATGGGCCCGTTACAATTTGGATTGATTCAAAAAGAAGAGAATAATATCTTTAACTTTTTCTTAACCTTTCATAAATTTCATATATTGGCTAATATTATATGAAATTTATGAAAACTATTTTTTGGTTGGCAGTCTTTCTCTGTTCAACTCATATTTCTGCTCAAAAGAATTATTCCATAGCTTCTATTAACAAAGAGCTAATGGAATACTCCAACAGTATTGTGGTTGATGAGTTGGTTGAAATTGACGTGACCGACATCAATAAAATGAGGACAAAGACCCATAGAGTTATGGCGGTGTTGAATAAAATGGGGGATCAAGACACTAACCTTCGTGAGTTTTATGACAGTAATTCTAAGGTAAAAAATATTGAAGCTCGAATTTATAATGCCCTGGGGAGGGAAATAGGTCGTTATAGAAAGAAAGATTTTAATGATGTAAGCCGTACTGGAAATAATATGTACGCAGATTCTAGAGTGCTCTTCCTTAGATACACACCTACAACCTATCCTTATATTGTAGTTTATACTAGCGAGACTGAAACTGGCGACTCAGCTTTTCTCTCTCCTTGGTATCCCTTAGGTGGATATGCAGAAAGCACTCAAAAAAGTGTTTTAAATATAAAATTCGATCCTTCTAATAAACCGAAATACAAAACCCAAAACTTGGAAGGACACGAAATAAGCATTTCCGAAACTCCAGGAGATATTACCTTTTCGGCCTCTAATCTTAAGGCCATCCGGTATGAAGAGCACGGTCCCTCAATAAATAAGGTTTTGCCGAATATAATTTTAGGACTCGATTCCTTTAAACTAAAAGGAACTGCAGGTTCAGGCAAGGACTGGCAGGCGTTTGGAAGTTGGATGAACAAAAGCTTGTTGTCAGATCTTGATGCGCTTCCTGAGGGTACTTTGGCAAGAGTTAGAAGCTTGGTAGCAAACGAAACTACCAACGAAGGCAAAGCAAGAAAGATCTATCAATATGTTCAAGACAAGGTTCGCTACATCAGTATTCAAATAGGTATAGGTGGCTGGAAACCGATGTCGGCCTCGGATGTTGATAAACTGAGCTACGGCGATTGTAAGGCATTGACCAATTACACCAAAGTGCTGTTAGATGCAGTGGGCGTGCCTTCGTATTACACCGTTTTATACGGTGATACCCGTGAACGAAGTATTGATTCAGATTTTACATCCTTACAAGGAAATCACGTAATCCTAGGCATTCCGGATGGGGATGAAATAACCTGGTTGGAATGTACCAGCCAGAATACTCCTTACGGATATATTGGAAGCTTTACTGACGATAGGGATGTTTTGATTATTACCCCTGAGGGTGGCGAAATTACACGCACAAAAACCTACCATACTGAGGAAAACACCCAGCAGAATATTTCTAAAATAAAGGTTCATAGCGATGGCAGTGTGACTGCCAATTTAGACAGAATTTCCCAAGGACTTCAATATGAAGATAAGTATCTGCTTCCTAAAAACAAGCGTGATGAAATTGACGAGTTCTATAAAAAACAATGGAGCTATATCAATGGGTTTTCATTGGATAATTTTGAATTCGATAACGATCGAGAAAATATAATTTTCACAGAAAAGGTAGTTGTGAGCATTCCCAATTACGCAAACCTTATTGGTAATGATTATCTTTTCTGTGCGAACGTTTTCAACCAGAGAAACTATACGCCACCTCGCATTGAAAACCGAATGCAAAACCTGTATATAGGTTACGGATACTTGGATACGGACACGGTAGAGGTTGAAATCCCGGAGAATTTCACAATAGAAACTCTACCAGAATCGACTGTTTTGGAAACTAAATTTGGAAAATACGAAATTGAGTTTATTAAAATTTCAGATACGAAAATGAAATACAATCGAACACTTCGCATAGATAAAGGAGAGTATCCGCCAGAGGAATATGATAATTTTCGTGATTTTTTAAGGTCGATTGCGAGGTTGGATAAGACAAAGATTCTTTTAAAACAAAATGTACAATAAATAACACACACTCATGAAATCAAATATTTTTATAATAATTTGTGTTTTGTTCTTCGTGAATGATTCAGTAGCTCAAACCTATAAATTTGGAAGAGTTTCGAAGGAAGAATTACTTCAGAAAGAACATCCTTCCGATCCTAATGCCGATGCTGCCGTGGTTTATAGGGAAACTAAGACTGAATTCCAATACACCCAGGATGCAGGGTGGTATATGGTAACAGACTATCTTGAACGCATAAAGATCTATAACAAAGAGGGCTTTGATTGGGCCAATATCACCATAGATTTGTACCGGGGCGAGGGGGAAGACAAACTTCTAGGGTTAAGAGGATCCACCTATTATATGGAAGATGGCAAGGTGAAAGAAGTAAAATTGAAAAATGATGGTATAATGAAGGAAGAGACCACAAAATTTCTTTCTCAGACTAAACTTATCATGCCGGACTTGCGTGAAGGTTGTGTTATTGAATACAAGTACACTATTAACTCGCCATTTATTTTCAATATTGATGAGTTTAGATTTCAGGAAACAATCCCAGTTGATAGGGTAGAAGTACAATTCAAGACACCCGAATATTTTGTTTATAAAAACCATCAAAGAGGGTGGGTGCCATACAAAGTGAATTCTAGGACGCGAGAAAGAACATTATCTTTCAGACAGACAACCCGGGATTTGAGTGCTTTAAGTGGAACTGGAATTCCGGAAACAAGCACTCGAGAGGTGAAGTTTAAAGAACATACCTATACAGTTGAATTAGAGAATGTTCCTGCTCTCAAGGAGGAATCATTTGTCGGAAACTTAAATAATTACACAACTGCACTTCAGTTTGAAATGAGCTATATAGATGTGCCGGGAACTCCGATTAAATCGTATGCCACTACTTGGGAAGACGTTTCAAAAAGTATTTATAGGGCAGATGTTTTCGGGGGAGAATTAAATAGAAAGAATTATTTTGAGAGTGATTTAGACAAGCTTTTAAGCGGCGTGACCAAACCAGAGGAAAAAGTAATGCTTATTTTTTCGCACGTATTAACAAAAATGAACTGGAATGGTTATGTTGGTTTTTACACAAATGAAGGAGTTAGAGCGGCTTATAAAAAAGGCTCGGGGAATATAGGTGATATCAATTTAATGTTGGTAGCTATGTTGCGCCACGCCAATCTTAACGCCAATCCTGTTTTGGTAAGTACCAAAAAACACGGAATTCCATTGTTCCCAACTCGCAATGGCTTCAATTATGTTATTGCTGCCGTTGAATTGCCACAAGGCACTTTATTGCTTGATGGTACAAACAAGAATGCTGAAATAGGCGTGTTAAAGTCCAATATTTTAAATTGGCAGGGACGAATTATAACGAAGGAAGGAAACTCTGATTGGGTTGCTTTGCGATCTCAGGTGCCCGCCGTTAAAAGTACAATGCTGAATGCGGAAATAACTCCCGACTTATCGATTAACGGAAAAGCTCAAAATAGATTTACAGGTAATTACGCCTTCGAGTACCGTACAGAGTTCAAGGCTTTAAATGTAGATTCACAACGCAAAGTTTTAGAAAAAGGTGTAAGCCCTGCTGAAATCTCCAATCTCAATTTCGAGAACCTCAATGTACTCGGCAAACCGGTTTCATTAGATTATGATTTCGAGTTTAGGGATGCTGTTGAAAATGTAGCAGACAAGTTATATTTTTCTCCTTTGGCATTTTTGGTAACAAAAGAAAATCCATTTAAACCAGAAACCAGAGAATATCCCATTGATTATGGATATCCAGTGAAGAATAGATATATTGTGAATATCGCCCTGCCTGAAGGATATATCGTAGAATCTTTGCCACAGGATGCTGTTTTTAATTTAGGTGAAAATATTGGGAATTACCGTTATCTTATCTCGCAAATGGGTGATAAATTGCAGCTTTCCGTAGAATTTTCAATAAACCACGCCTTCATAGCAGCTGAGGAATACGTGAATTTGAAAAAATTCTATGAGATATTAATCGAAAAAGAAAACGAAAAAGTTGTACTTTCAAAGGCATAATGAATATAAAAAACGCACAGGAAGCAGTAGATGCTTGGATTAAGGAACACGGAGTCCGCTATTTCAATGAATTGACCAATATGGCACAACTCACTGAGGAAGTGGGTGAGGTGGCCCGCATAATTGCCCGCCGTTACGGAGAGCAAAGTGAAAAGGAAAGCGATAAGAATAAAGATTTGGGAGAAGAGCTGGCAGATGTTATTTTTGTTGTCCTTTGTCTTGCCAATCAAACGGGGGTTGATTTGGAAAAATCCTTTCAGAAAAAATTGGAAATAAAAACCAAACGCGATCACGATCGGCATCACAGTAACGAAAAATTGAAGTAATGTTTAAAAAAGTAATAAACACCCAAGGTTTTTGGAAATCAGTTTTCTCCTTGGCTATCGCCTTTGTAATCCTTTTCGCCTTGGTGAAATGGGCAATAGAAGGTTTTAAGTTGGCCTATTTCACAGAGGGAAATATCCTTTTATATTTTCTTACACTTCTGCTGGCCGGTTTTGTTTATGGCTTTTTTGTAACCTTCGGAAAATTCCGTGCTAAACTGAAAGAAAAGGAAACTCGGAGATGAGAGCCATTCTCAAAAGAGGGGGGCAATTTAATCCTGTGAATATTAAAATCGGAGGTTCCAAAAGCGAATCCAATCGATTGTTGATTTTGCAGGCATTATATCCTAATATTACCATAGAAAATCTTTCCGAAAGCGACGACACTGAGTTTCTCAGGGCAGCTTTAAATTTCAATAAAAACACCGTTGATGTTCATCATGCAGGAACGGGCATGCGTTTTCTTACGGCTTATTTCGCCGCTAAAGAGGAAGTACATATAAGGCTGGTTGGAAGCAACCGCATGCACGAACGTCCCATAAGAATATTGGTGGATGCCCTTAAGCACTTAGGAGCGGATATTGAATATCTTGAAAACGAAGGTTTTCCACCCTTAATGATTCGGGGCAAAAGGCTTTTGAAGAATGAAGTGAAAATACAAGCCAACGTAAGCAGTCAGTACATTTCGGCTCTTATGCTTATTGCGCCCAAACTTAGTAACGGCTTAAAAATTCATTTAGAAGGAGAAGTCAGTTCGCTTCCATATATCGAAATGACCGCTTCACTTTTAAGAAAAATCGGTGTGGATATAAGCTTTCAAAAAAACACAATTTCAATTGAGGCCAAGGAAAACATACCTAACAAAACAATTACCGTAGAATCTGATTGGAGTTCAGCATCTTATTTTTATAGTTTGGTCTCACTTTCTGAGGATATGGAAGTAAGCCTTGAAAATTTTTCAAACGAAAGCTTACAAGGCGATAGAGTCTTAGTGGATATTTATCGTGACCTTGGCGTTGAAACTGTTTTTAATTCCGCGGACAGCATTTCGTTGTTTAAAAATAATAAACCGATTTCGGATGCATTGGTTCGTGATTTAGCTAATACTCCAGATTTAGCACAAACCATTGCCGTTAATTGTTTTGGATTGGGAATAGGTTGTAAACTTACGGGTCTTCATACTTTAAAAATAAAGGAAACCGATAGGCTATTAGCACTGAAAACGGAACTTGAAAAATTGGGAGCTATTGTTTACATTGATGAAAACTCCCTTCAACTTGAAAAATCTTCACAGATCCTTTCAAATAAAACCATTGAAACCTATCAAGACCATAGAATGGCGATGGCTTTTGCGCCACTTGTTTTGAAAACGGACATCAATATTGACACGGCAGAGGTGGTTTCAAAATCCTACCCCAACTTCTGGAATGACCTCAAGAATGTGGGTATTTCGTGTTTATTGAAGTAAGATTGATATTTCACGAACCTCGGTAGGCGTGAACCCTCCTCGCGCCATAGGCATTTTAAAATAATAAAGCGCCTTTTACTTGACAACGCCTATCTGGCGGTCGTATATTTGCACGCTTTTATAACATCATAATACAGAACGAAATATGGGAATGAAACTTTCACATTACAGCTTTGATTTACCAACTGAATTATTGGCGGAACATCCGGCACCGAGTCGCGATGAATCCCGTTTAATGGTTCTTAACAGAAAAACCAAAACCATTGAGCATAAGATTTTCAAGGATCTTATCGACTATTTTGAGGAAGACGATGTGATGATAACCAATAACACTAAAGTATTTCCTGCCCGTTTATTTGGAAACAAAGAAAAAACCGGTGCTAGGATTGAAGTCTTTCTATTGCGGGAATTAAATCCTGAAACCCGTTTGTGGGACGTTTTGGTGGACCCTGCAAGAAAAATTAGAATTGGTAATAAGTTGTATTTCGGAGAGGATGAATCCCTAGTGGCCGAAGTTATAGACAATACTACTTCCCGAGGAAGAACGTTGCGCTTTCTTTTTGATGGTTCTTATGATGAGTTCCGCACCAAATTGACGGAACTTGGCGAGACGCCACTTCCTAAATATATACAAAGAGAAGTAGAACCGGAGGATGCAGAGCGCTATCAAACAATTTTCGCAAAGAATGAAGGAGCGGTTGCTGCTCCAACTGCTGGTCTCCATTTTTCTAAACATCTATTAAAGCGTCTAGAAATAAAGGGCATTCACATGGCCGAAGTTACCTTGCACGTTGGTTTGGGGACCTTCAGTCCTGTAGAAGTAGAGGATCTTTCCAAGCATAAAATGGATTCTGAGGAAATGTTTATTACCCCAGAAACTGCTGCAATTGTAAACGCCGGTATCGAAAATAAAAGACGAGTTTGTGCCGTAGGCACTACTTCTATGCGCGCTCTGGAAAGTGCGGTATCTACGAATCATCGATTAAACCCATATGAAGGATGGACCAATAAGTTTATCTTTCCACCTTACGATTTCAGTATTTGCAATGCGATGATAACTAACTTTCACACGCCAAAATCAACCTTGTTAATGATGGCTTCCGCATTTGGAGGTTACGAATTTGTCAGGGAAGCCTATGCTGTAGCAATCAAGGAAAAGTATAAGTTTTACACCTATGGTGATGCAATGTTAATCATCTAAATAATTTCTAAAACTCCCGATGAAAATCGGGAGTTTTTATTTTTAGGCGTTTGGTTTTCAATTGTGAAAATAAAAAATTATCTTAGTCTGTTCAATTTTGAACCAATGGCAATTTCTGAATGAAAAAAGCTACTTTCTTTTTCATTTTTTGTTTTTTCTTTTTTACCGCCTTTTCACAGGGGGAGGGAGGAGAATTGCCTGAAAGTTGGGATCTAAACCTTCCTGAGCTCCCAGAGGTTGTAAAGTTAAAACCCTTGGATTTACAGCTGATTCTTGAGCAGGACAGCATCAACGATTTGGACAAAAGTATGCCTTGGCGTTATGGTATTGAAAGATCTGTGGTTTTAAATATGGAAAAAAACGGTCTATGGACAGAATTGCCTAATGGAGGTAAAATCTGGCAAGCTGCCATCGAATCGCCAAACGCATTAAATTTAAGTGTAAACTTTAACGAATTTCATCTTCCACCCGGGTCTAGACTTCAATTATACAACGCTGATCATAGTGATATTACAAACACTTTTACCAATAGAGAAAACCGCGAATCCAACAAACTTGGAACTTGGTTTGTTCAAGGCGACGTAGTTTGGTTAGAATATTACCAACCTCCTGGGTCCACTGCCAATGCACGACTTCAGATCAATAGCGTTATTCACGGCTATCGCATGGGCATGGTAAATACTATGCTTTTTGGAGAAAAGGGATTTAACAATTCTGGAGCTTGCAATTATGACGTTAATTGCTCCATAGGAACAGATTTCGACTCTAAAAAGGACGTCTTAAAAAAGGCAGTTGCTTTGCTAAATCTTGGTAATGGTCACCTTTGTACCGCCGCCTTAGTTAACAATACTCGTTTGGATAAAACACCTTTTATGCTGACTGCCAATCACTGTTTAGACAATAGTGAGCCCTCACTTTGGTCTATTCGTTTTAATTGGGTGAGTCCCACGCCTGCTTGTGGCACAGGGGAAGATAGCGGAGAATTACAAACCAATTTTACCGTGAGTGGAGCTAAATTGAAAGCTAATAATCCATTGAGTGATTTTGCTTTGGTGAAATTATACAACGACATTCCCTCGTCTTGGGATGTGGTTTTTGCCGGTTGGGATAATTCCGATACTGATCCATTGTTTGAAGTTGGGATCCATCATCCTCAAGGCGATATAATGAAAGTGTGTAGGGATGATTCCGGGGCAGAGAAAGTTGATGCCAATGGCACTCAAGTCTGGTTAATAGGAGGTGGTCAACACGGAACTGGCGACGGTTGGGAAATAGGAACCACTGAAAGTGGGTCTTCTGGCTCTCCTCTTTTTGATGAAAATGGACGAATTATAGGTCAGCTTTACGCCGGTCAATCTGCTTGTATCGGTATCGAAAACAACAAAGACTACGATATTTATGGTCGTTTCGGTGTTTCATGGAATGGTGGGAGTTCGCCGGAAACTAGGTTGAAAGACTGGTTGGATCCAACAAATTCTGGACATACCAATATTGAAACCCTTCAAAATATTTTGAACGTTCCAAATTTTGAGCTTACAGGCGATCTGAAGATTTACCCCAATCCTGCCAGTACTACTATAACTATTATGAACAATCGGTACCCGCATTTAACTTATGTTTTGAGCAATATAATGGGGCAGCGGATTGGCTCTGGCTCTCTTCATAATACATTGAATACGATTTCGGTTGACAATCTTGCCGAGGGTGTTTACTTGCTTAATTTGACCGATGAAGATTCCAATGACTCTATGACTAAAAAGATTGTTGTAAAGCAATAGATCTTCCAAAACGGTCATCCTAAATCCTTTTCTTATTTGAAAACTATATTTCATTGAAAATACAGTAATTTTGCAGCATGGTTACAGAAAAAAAAGACATACGTGCCCTTTCCAAAGAACAACTTCGAGCTTTTTTTGAAAGTATTGGAGACCAAGCCTTTCGCGGAACTCAAGTTTATGAATGGTTATGGAGTAAAAGTGCGCACAGTTTTGAGGAAATGACAAATCTTTCAAAGGAGACTCGAGCGCACTTGGATGAGAACTTTGTTATAAACCACATTAAGGTGGACCATCTTCAAAAGAGTAAGGATGGCACAATCAAGAATGCCGTAAAGCTTCACGACGATTTAGTGGTAGAGTCTGTATTGATTCCCACTAAAAGCAGGACTACTGCTTGTGTTTCATCACAAGTGGGCTGTAGTTTAGATTGTTCGTTTTGCGCTACCGCCCGTTTAAAAAGGATGCGCAACCTGAATCCTGATGAAATTTACGATCAGGTAGTGGCTATTGATAAAGAAAGCCGATTGTATCACAATAGACCACTTTCCAATATAGTTTTTATGGGCATGGGAGAACCGTTGATGAATTATAAAAACGTTTTGGAATCCATTGAAAAAATCACTTCAGAAGAAGGTTTGGGAATGTCGCCAAAACGTATTACCGTTTCCACTTCTGGGGTTCCTAAAATGATTAAAAAATTAGCAGACGATGAGGTAAAGTTTCATTTGGCTGTTTCCTTACATTCTGCTATTCAGGAAACAAGAGAGCAGATTATGCCCTTCGCCAAAAGTTTCACACTTCCGGACCTTCGGGAGGCCTTGGAATATTGGTATAGTAAAACCAATCGAAAAATAACCTATGAATACATTGTTTGGAAGGATATAAATGATAAAAGAGAAGATATTGACGCTTTGGTTACTTTCTGCAAATACGTGCCCTGCAAGGTCAATTTAATAGAATACAATCCCATTGGAGACGATAATTTTCAACAAGCTTCTCCTACAGTCATTCAAGAATATATCGATAAGTTGGAACGGAACCGAATCGCCGTAACCGTCCGCCGGAGTCGGGGAAAAGATATTGACGCTGCCTGTGGGCAACTAGCGAACAAGCAATAAAAAAGAGCGGTCAAAAACCGCTCTTTTTTATCAATTCTAAACTAAGATTCAATTCTTTACAATTCCCGAGGTTTTGGAAGCTCCTTTTATAAGGTGGCAATAAAATAAACTCCCAGTTTACATTCCAAAAATATCAACCACTTCGTTGTTTTTATTTTTCCAATCCATCTCTTGCACAAGCAATTTGGTTCTTGGCGATCAATCTATTGTTTGTCCACAATAGATTGATCGCCGAAAAGGTTTTAGGAACGTTTCCTAAATAATGCACAATGAACGAGAAGGAATTATAAGAATCCTAGAATGGGGATCTTCCAAATTTCTGTTGATGGCGTGCAAGATAAACACGCTATATATACGCTATAAACACGCTATAAA
>Ga0079223_10000130_pt1 | contig 29242 bp, 33 predicted proteins | sample Stecom2011_FD_75072 | JGI IMG/M metagenome (GOLD analysis project Ga0079223, IMG submission 75072) | Agricultural soil microbial communities from Utah to study Nitrogen management - Steer compost 2011 | ecosystem: Environmental > Terrestrial > Soil > Agricultural land | place: USA: Utah...
AATGTTCCATCGTAAGCGAATGATATATCACCGTTTGAGAATGAGTAATTTTCAGTAATTCTTTTAACAGGCAAACTACCCATATAAGCATATATAGAAGAAGGGCTAAATCCTAAAATTGATGTGTATTTAAAAGTTATTGTTTGTCCAATTTTATTTTCTGTATTAAAGAAAATAGGAGTGGTTCTAATTCTATCTGTCCTATTTAAAAGACTTCCATTAGACAACAGAACTGAGCCAAATTCAAAGGGTGCTACTGTGTACTTATAATTTAATAAGTTATTATTAAAATAATCAGTCTCAACATTATTCTTTTTAATCTTTTTAATAAAATAATCAACAGGAGTTACCCCATCAGATTCATTGACATAGCTATTATAAACAAGTCTGCCTTTTTGAGATGCTATAATTTTATAATCCCTGTATGTGGTATTGCTTTCCGCTACAGATATTACATTTCTATTTTCATCAATAAACGCAAATGCTCTTGATGTAAACCCACCCCTACTTGATATAATAAACTCATCTCCCTCATTGACATCTATTATAGCATGAACAAATGCTGAAAACGGAGTAAGAGTATAAGAAATTCTTGAACCAACTTCGGGTATATCTATATATCCTTTACGTGTGATTTCATTAACCAGAGTTTTATTTGCTAAATCTATAACTTTAGGCATTTCCCCCCAATACACAAATGGCTTCTCTATTTTATAAACAGAATGATTATCCCTTTCTGCTTCCGTTATATCTACTGTTTTACTAATTATTATTCTCACATTATCAAATGTTCCATCGTAAATAAATGATATATCACCGTTTGAGAATGAGTAATTTTCAGTAATTCTTTTAACAGGCAAACTACCCATATAAGCATATATGGAATTAGGACTAAAGCCTGAAATTACTGTATATTTAAAAGTTATTGTCTGCCCAATCTTATTTTTTGTATTAAAATAGACAGGGATAGTTCTAATTCTATCTGTCCTATTTAAAAGACTTCCATTAGACAACAGAACTGAGCCAAATTCAAAGGGTGCTACTGTGTACTCTATATTGTCAATAAGTTTAGCTACAACATCTTGGCTCATAAATAACTCTTGACTATTTCCTTTCTCTTGAACAGGATGCTTTGCAATCCATCTGCTTTCGTTGAACCAAACAGTTGTATCAGCGCCTACATATTGGTATGTTTCCCAAATATCTTGAGCTTTCTGAAATGTGATTTTTAGACCTGTTTTTCTTATTTCTGGCGAAACTGCTGCTATAGCTGTTGACAACGTGTAATATTCACCCTGAGACAAAGAATATTTATTGGTGACATTTAAAACACTCGCTTCGCCCGCTAATTGAACTATTTCATCATCTACTTGCTTTAGCGTTTTAGATGACCCGCCATGTTTTGCGTAATCGTTGACTGCGACTCCAATTGGGGGTGCCGGAACACTTTGTGTAGTCCATAAGCCATTCACGGCATTATAGATTATATAGTTAGAAGTTGCATTGTCGTAAACGTATGCAGTTTGCCCTGTTTTTGGAGATGGAAAAGCAGTGTTAAGTACCGACAATGACGGGAAATAACCTTTGTTGTTTACAGACTTATTTTCTACTGTAGTGATTGCCTGGTTCAACTTGTTGAAGTTGTCATTCAGTTTAGATGCCGCATCACCCCATTGGCCTGAATTAGGTATGTTATTTAAAGTACTCATATATCTTTATTTTTTTATTCTTAAATATCCATTTTCTTCGTATAAGGCTTTCACTGGAATGTTAGTACTTTCTGTTGGTATATTATCTAGTATCACCTCCATGTGATTTCTTAAAGAGTCATATCTGACTGAAAACTGATATAACCAATTTATATTTTGACCAACTGCAGAGTATTGTGAAAAATTAATGCCTCCCATTGACATTCCTGTATTTTGCTTTATAAAAGTAGTACCATCAAAAGATTCAAAATCTATAGACATAGCACCTGGCTGTAGGTTAGATGAATAGAACACTTCTCCATTTTCTCTGTAAGTTGTAAGTTTGATTTCTGAAAAATTTGCAGAAGTACCTTCTACTGTTAGAAAGCTCAATGACAAAGCTATTTGACCATTAGAGTTATACATTTTAAGAGACCTATCGGCTGGATCTATCACGATTCTATTCCCTCCAATGTTGCTTTCAACCCTACCTCTGAAATAACCTCCTAGCGCATATATATACCCCCTGAAGAAACCGTCACCGCCATGCGTGAGAACAAATTTTGCCATTTCTGTCCACTCAGCTTCAGATGGTTCATAGTTAGGGTTATCAATAAATCTTTGTACTGTTCTTATTGCATCTTCAAAGGAACCGCCTCCCCATACTGCAGGATCATTGTCGTTGTTATAAATTCCACTTATTCCGGCATTTACCTTTTCCATGACGCCATCCTTATATTTCCCAAGCTGTATCATGGATAATAGCGCCAAACTGCCTAAAACAGTTGCGTCACCTCCTTGAATTGCTTCAACCAGGTACTGATAAGATAGTAATCTTTCAAATGCAGGGTTTTCGTCTAAATGATGAAAAGACATATCAGTTGCAACTGTACCTCTTTCCAATTTAGGATTAAAAAGAGTTGCACCGGATGCAGTAATTGAGAAATTTGATAGCAGACCATCGCCAATAAAATCAAGTTCACGCTCAGTATATGAAGCTCCGAATGAGATATTCTTTGTTTGGCCGGCGAAAGTAACAGAGACATCTCCTTTCCCTTTCATCCTAAACTTATATTTATCATTGTATATAGACAAAACAGCTTGAGATATTTTACCATTTAAAGTGATACCCTTTCCTGACTTAGCCAAAACTTCATCAATTATTGATATTTCACCTGTCTGATCCCAGTAAGCAAGTTTATTGTTAAATAGATCTTCAGTTTCTTTAATCGTTTTCTGATTATCAAGTTCAATACTTGCAAAGTCACCTGTGAAACCAGCATTTCTTAGTAAATTATCAGAACCAATCTTTTGACTTTTAGTGAATACGTCAAGTGCCTTACGTGCTTTATCAGCGTCAACGACTTTTTGCTTATTATCCTCAACATTACCTACTATAGAATTGAGCAGCTCATTGACTTTCATTCCTGCAGGTGCATTACTCAATGTAATTTCAGGCTTTTGAGGTTGATTTACATATTCTTTTACTGAAACGATGCGAATAAGAACACCTTCAGGGAGAAATTGATCGTCAATAAAATCAACAAACCCTCCGGGTATTATTTTTGCACCAATCTCTGCCCATCTTGATTTAGACCAAAGAGGATCTAACTTACCCGTGAAAGTATATCTACTCTCTTCTTCTGTATCTAAAAACTTAATGCCATCATCAAACATCTTTTCAGAAGCCTCTTCAATATATAAGGGAGGCATCGAGATATTGAACATCGCATATTTATCACCCACTTGAGGCACAAATAAGCCTCCTGGCATTACATAACCATCTATTTCAGCCGGGACTAACTTAAACCTGCGTTCTGCATGGATATAGCCTGTAAGTGCATCACCTGACTGTTCAATATTGAATTCACGACCTGCTAATATTCCACTTTGAAATTTAATTATAGCTGTTTCTCCGGGTATTCTATATTGCGAATAGTCTAAACCTGCAGGAATACTGTCATCTATGATATCATAAAAGTTGTTTTCAGCATCAATAACCTCAACAGAAGAAACAGTGCCAACTCGTTTTGGATAATGCTCTGAACCATCAAATGAGCCTTCAGCTTTATGTATAGTGCCTTCACGATAGATATACATTCCGTCAGGATCTGTACGAAATGTTTTACCATTATACACTTTAGTTGCATTTTTAGGTAATAATAATGACCTGCTACCTGATTGAGAAAGAGATATATTTCTTTCACCACCCTGAACATATAAGCGCCCAAGTGGTTGTTTATCTCCATTATTTTTTCTGCTCACACCAGAAAGGAATCCACCACCTTCTCCGTATTTCAATGATACCGGATTATCTCTATTTTTTTCTAGTCTCCTAAAGTTGACTTTTTTACCCTCACAATCACATTCAGTGTTAAACTCCTGCATAAGTCTATTAATGACTTCCCAACAACTTTCAGCGTTGAATGATATCAGCCTTTCGTCTGCAACTATGACTTCACCAACTGACCATCCACTATCATGCAGATTCATTACATCAACAAGCTGACTGACAAACACTAATGGTGTGGCAGTCAGATTGAACTTAACACGATAAGGTTTTGCGCTTGTATCTTTATAAATGTATAATTTAAGAGCCTCTGACCAATCATGTAATACAAGAGTATATTGATAGTTACGTGTGTGATGTTTCTTGAAATTTTCCGGATAAAACAGCATATATCTGTCACCTTGATAGTCTGTATATGAGCCAACAGGAATACTTACAGGTCTGTTCAATGAAAACTGTAGCGTAAGGTTACTACCAAGTATTTCACGATAACAAACACTGCTATCATCAACATTTACATCAAGAATCTCTATGCCAGATGGGTTATATATTTTCATTATTTTTTAATTCAATCTATTTATCTCCTGCAGATGTAACTTAAATTCTACTCTCACCTTTCTGCTGAATGGCGTCAACTTCCTGAATTGGCTCATTTTTGAATAATAGCAGTTAATTGTTTCGCCGGCTAGCTGTAATGACAATGGAGCGTTTATTTTCCGCACCACATTGAACAGTGCATTCAGATTGATAAGCAGATTGTTTTTACTGCCTGCAGTCATCACACAGTCAATAATTACCTCATTAGCTTTGCGTTTTGGATAACCAACAATACCTTGCAGATTGTCTGCTACCTGTCCATCAACGGAATTTATCTTACTTGTAAGTACTTCTTTCACTCCCCTGGGCCTAAGTACTGAAGAGTAAGCTTCAGTAACTGTAATACCATAAGCAGACAGATCTATATTGTCAATTGATACATGAGTAATGTTTGAAGGATCTCCTACCGGTGAAGCTATTGCACTTGTATATAATTGCATAGGATCATCCATCCAATAATCCATTTTTACATTGCCTATTTTCTTTCTCGCGTTGAAATAACCTCCACTGTGCCGGTAGTCTGAAGATTGAATATATCTCAAGTTGAAAGTAGTAGCATATTCTCTTATATAAATATTCATCATAGGCTTATAATGTATATTTTGAAAGATGTTTAATCGCTGTTTAAACTGCGTATAATCATCAGCAATTATCACGTAATTAATAGCTACTTTCTTGGCATCAAATGACACTTCAGACAAATCAACTTCAAGTCCATCACTTTCAAACCAATCGTTCTGATCAGGTTTCCTACGGTCCGGAAACATCAGCAGATCATTGCTGCCATCACGTTCAATAAAAGCGCCAATGCTAGCAATATCAACTCCGTCTATTATGCATTGTCCTGTTGTCATTTCTTTAAGTTTATTCCTTCCCTGACAATTCTTTCAATATTTTCATCAATCTCTCCAAGTCTCTGAAGGAAAAAGCTGTTTTCAGCAATTGTCTGAAGATATCCTTCCATTGACTGCATTAAAAAGAGCTGTTCGCGATTCACATCATAGTTACTATTTAATGTATCTGCAATAGTTGTTATTCGCATTACTATGTATGTGACACGTCCACTGAATTCATCGAAACTGTCCTGGGTTACTGATTGTAAACTTTGAGCTGTTGCCTGCCTTCCAAGTGCTTCTGCTGCACCGGCAAATGGATCTACTCCATATTGGTCCATTATGACTTTTCGTAACTGTTCTAAACCCTCGTTGTATTGGTCTACTCCTGACACATACTCTTTCATGAACCAATTTATATCATCAGTCAGATCCATGTCCCCACCGTCAAAAGAATCTTTCATTCTTTTATCCAACTCTGAGAATAACCCTCCGAATACAATGTTGAATAACCTTTGAGTAGATAGCTCTTTTAGCATATCTACAACGCTGTCTGTCATTGCACGTGCAGAGTCAGTGCCTGACGCAAAGCCATTATCTAATGCTTTTTTAAGCTCTACTCCAATAGAACCAACGAGGTTCTGCAGTTCGCTTTCAACTGACTGCATTGCCTCGTTGGCGGCATCAGATGCCTGGAGTATATTATCGATAAGCTGTGACGTTTCTTCTTTTAGGTTGCCGGACTTCTGCAGTGATTCAGCTAATTCTCTGTTCAGCTCTCCATCCTTATTTATAAGTTCTGGATATGTCTTTAGAAGGCTCGAATAAATATCCTTAGTGCCGTAAGTCATACCAAGAAACTTTTTCTTCTCTACACCAGTTTTCACGGTTTCGCTCGAAAGCATTCGCATGAGCTCTGACTGTTTAGCCAGAGCTGCGTTATACCCTTCCATCCCCCTGTTAAGGGTGTTTGTATAGTCTGAAGTGAAAATACTGTCTGTTTCACTCTTGATATCCTTTATTGAGCGTATTACAGCCAGACTATAATCAATTGCCTGCTGTGCTAATCCCAGATTAAACTTCCTGATCTCTTCATTAGCCTGCTTATTAGCTTGAATAATCTTACCGGTAACTTCAAGCAACCGCATTGCACCGTCGATTATTGCTTTCGGATCACCTGAGGCTATTCCTGCGCCTAAAGTTGCAATACCTCCAACTGCACCTGAAGCGATATCAAATAAACCGCCAAGATCTTCATCAAAGTTGCTTGCAAAAGAACCAATTCCATCAAGAACTTGTTGAGCATAGCCGGCTAACTCCTGAAACTTCTTTACCGGCATATTGTCAAGCTCAGCATTCATTGCTGAAATCTCAGCTGTTACCTGTGCTATTTCATTGTCAACATCACCTCCGGAATCTTTAATCTCCTGAAGCTTCTTGAGCCTTTTCTGTGCTCCATCAATCTGTATTTTCAGTATTTTCTCTTCTTTCTCAGATTCAAGCATTATACTACGATCAGCAATCTGAGCACGCCTTAGCTGTATCTGATTCTCGAAGTCTAGTGTTTCGAGTGAAAGATGATGTTTTTCAAGTTCAATATCACGCTTATGTGCTGCAGCTATATTTTCAATCTCAATTTGAGTTGCACCATTTTCACGTGCCAGGGCAATTTGCTGATTGTAAAATTTGTCAATTTCCGACAACCTTGATTCTGACTCTGTCGCAAACCTTGAATTTATTTCAGACCATATCCCATCTATTGCAGACGCCGAACCCTCATTAACTGCAGATACTGCAGCTTCATATTTCATTTTCTCAGCACTCGCTAATGCATCAAGTTGAGCCGATTGAGCAGAACCATCTACACCAGCATCAGACTCAAGCTTTTTAATTTCTTCCTGTCTATCAGCTATTAGCCTCATACGCTGATTATATTCATTCTCAAGTTCAGCCAGCTTTTTATCTCTGCCTTCCCGCATTGATGCAACAATTGCTGAATCTATCTCTTTCTGAATATCCGCTGATATTTTTGACAGACGTTCACCTGCTTTTATTGCAGGATCTTCTTTTACTTTTAGGGTTTTAGTTTTAGTTGTTTCAGTTGGTGCCAGTCCAAGCGCTTTAAGGATACTCATTTCTGCTTCAGAAGCTGAGGTACTCTTTTCAATCCATTTGTCACCTGCTTTAGCATATTTACGTTCAGCATCAGAAAGATATATATCCATATCTTCATCAGCTTTAGACTGATTAACAGGCTGAATAACCGGATCAAGCTGTAATTGTGGTTGTATTCTTGTATTATCTGAAGCAACTACACCGGTTTCTATTTTTGCACCGGCTTCCATTCTCGAAATTGATTTAGCTGCAGCTTCATCAACTTTAGCCTGGACCTTTTCACGCTCTTCAAGCATTTTCTTGTATTGTTCTGATGCAAGTTCCATTGCAGCAGTAGCAATTGCACGTTGACGAATAGCTTCTTTAAATGCGTTTGTGTTTTGGATAAACGCGCTGTCAGCATCATTAACAGTATTGATTGAAACACCTAGTTGCTTGAATGCATCTTGGTTGTCAGTAATAAACTTTTCTTTAATTTTCACGTCATCACCTAAACGGTTGTATGACACACGCAACTTCTCATAGTTTGCAATCTGAGATGCTGAATTTGTTGCAATAGATTCAGTTAATTGATTTTGTTCTTTTTTCTGCTCACGTTGTTTCGATATAAGTTTGTCAGTTACCGCAATTACAACACCGATTGCAGCTGATAATCCAAATGTCAGAATTCCCATTAAAACTTTTGCCGCAACAGCTGTAATACCGAGTGTAGTTGCAACTTTTAAATTAGCTGCTGCCCAGAGATGCTTTGCCCTTGTAACAGTATTAATTCTAAATGCAGATGTTTGGTGAAGAGTATTTTGAATCTGCTGCAAACCAATCGTGATAGCCATTAAGCTCTGAACCTTAGTTTGCAACTTGGCATACTCTTCATTGTTTTGATTAACCAATCCAAATGCACCCCCTGCAGCACTTAAAGCACCGGATAAACCTGATAAGCCTGAAAGAATACCCTGCATTTGAGCACTACCGGAAGAAAGCAACTTCTGTTCTTGTTGAAGTTCTTTGTGAGCAATAGCAAGCGACTTAAGCTCCTCTTCTTTCTTTTTATACATAGTACTCTCCTGATCACCTGCAAGCTTCATCTGAGCCATCTCATTACGCACATTCCGCATTTGTGTGAGAAGAGTACTCTGAGAATTCTTATATGAGTTGTTTGCAGCTTCAACCTCTTTAAGTGCTGCCTCTTCACCTTTCAGCTCTGTTTTAACCTCTATAATTGCCTGCTTAACCTTACGCCGATCTTCAAGCAATTTAGGATCAGACACGTTAACTTTGGCAAACTCTTTCTCTAGAGAATCAAGTTCTTTCTTAAGTTTAGAAATAACATTACGCTGAAGCTTCAGACCCTCTTCAGATCGCTTCCATGCATCCCAACTTGTATCAGCAAGTTTTTCAATAGCACGTGAAGCTTTATCAGACTCCTGATCAACATTCTGATTCAATAATATATCAATGCTTACCGGTTCCTCTGCCATCTACTAAAATGTTTTTTAAACCTTCTGCGCCATCTACTACGGGCACTTTTTGTTTTTTTGAATACCTTGGTGCATCAGCACGCTCCATTAGTATAATTATCCAAGCTTCATTCCATAACAGATAATCATGTGTACACCCACGTTCTGCCTTTATTTGTCCTATCAATCCCCACGGGCTATGGAGGCCTTCCATGTGACCTTTTACCCCCCGTCCTCTTCTTGACCCAAATTCTTCTTGTTCATCATCATCATCATCTGACTCAAAAGATATCTGGTAATATTCATAAAATCCGATAACCTGTTCATTGTACTTATCTTCGTGAAGATGTCTACAATAGACTCCGGTGCAACTTTCCACATTAACTGCTTAGTCAGTTTATCAGTTTTTTTTTCAATCTTCTCTTTGTCATTGAGTATAGCAACTGCCAAACACCTTACACATGGCTCAACTGCTTTCTGCAGAAATTGATTATCACTAAAAGTTATCGCATTTTCAAGATCACTTTCAATCACTATGCGAGACATTTCTACAATTGTTCCTAACTTCAAATGTCGTATCGTGACATAATCTTTTCGGAACATCCTTTTGTAAAAAGGGGCGGGCAGCCTAAACCGCACGCCCCTATTTAGTATCGCATTAGCAGCACTTAACCGCGCGTCCATAATCAGAAGGTTATATCACAGTCCCAGTCAGCTGAAGCTTTCAGCGCTCTGAATCTAAATGGATATTTAGTCACACCACCTTTGCCTATATTCAAGTTCAAAAGTGTATACCCTTTTGCTCTGGGGACAATAACTTCAGTTCCATCATAGCAAACATACTTGATTGCTTTTTCTATCAGTACTTTTGAAGCACTGTGCTCATAAACTTGATTAGGTGCTTCACCTGTAAGGGCACCGCCGAGTAATTCTACAAGTTCTGCTCTTGTTGCTTTAATGAATGAACCGACAAGTGATAAGCCTGAGCCGGTAATATCCATATCTTCCGGAGCATCATTTTCATGTGAATAAAGAAACTCCTCTTCAGGATCACCTTCAACCACCGAAACTTCATCATCTCTCAATGTGAGAGGCTGCTTTACCCAAACTGCAGTAGCTACATCTGATGCCGCTGCAATCGGAGGAGCGAAATGTATTTCTTTCACTCTCAATTTTGCAATTAATGTTTCTGCCATTTATTTAAATTTTAAAAAGTTAATATTCTTGATTTCTGTTATCATAAATACTATAAAGATTGCTGTAGATATAAGTCCAATAATGTAGAATGTATTTTGAAACTTAGTCTGTCTATATTCAACTAGTGGAATTTCGATTTCAAGCGGTATTTCTTTCTCAACGTAAATAGTGTCACTTGAAATGTAAACAGTGTCAGGTTTAGTTTCAGCACTGTAATTCAACTCTCCATTACTGAAGTTAAACTTTGTTGCAATATTTTTCGACTTCTGTTCACTGATCTCTTTCAGTAGAACGTTGTTTAATGAATCGCATTCAAAATAGGCACTAACTATTGTGCTATCACCCGGAATGTAAACAGGAACAAGTGTTGCAACTTTCCTTTCAACTGTTTTTACCGGGACCTGGACTATCGGTTTATGTGTCTTGCAAGCTGATAGCGCCAGCAATGATGTCATTATGAATATCACTATGTTCAGTTTCGATTTCATCTTTTATCTTTGCGACCATTTCTTCAAGGTTTTCAGGAGTAATCCTGTCTAATAACCTTATTACTTTGTTTGTTGCATTTTTCAGTCTCCTGACTTCTACACTTAGATCCTCAACTTGTTTTGCAAGTTCATCTTGTCTGCTTGACATTTCAACTGCTAAATCACGCCAAATTTTTATTGCTCCTTGAGTATTTGATAGTTCACTGCTATCTGCATTAGCTTCAGCTTTCCTTGCATTTGCATCAGCCTCTCTTCTTGTAGCTTTAAGAGTCACAATTGTCACGATCAATGAGCCTCCCAAAACAAGGTTTAAGATTAGGGATACAATTTGTAAGATTTCATTCATGAGAAATACAATTTAATCTCCTCTTCGCGACGTTTAACAAGACCAGCCAAAATACGCCCACCGCCATATTTCCATTTCCTAAATTCATCAGCGATAGATGAGTCATTTACGTCATGCCTTGCTTTAATAAGCAGAGTTGAACCTAAAAAACCTGCTGGTCCCTTAGGGTGTGATTTTGGACGGCCAACACCAACGTTAAATATGAACGAAATAAGGGCATCGAATTGATTTTGATTAAGCATTAAACCTGTTCTGCTTAGAGCTTGCTCTGCTGTTAATAGGTCTGCACGTAAGAACTCTTCAGCTTCTTTTTCAGATATGACATCACCGCTTTTAACACCGCCCGTGTGTCCATATCCTATAGTCCAAATACCTACAGCATCCAGATATGCATTTATTCTAAGTCCTTCATGCTGTTTAATCAGCTCTATGCCCTTGCTGCTTGTTTTCATCAGAATTATAATTTAGGGGTAACTCTACTGTTACCCCATTAAGTAGTTTAAGCAGTGCCTGTATCCTGTACTATTGCTAGTAACCCCTTCACATCACTCCTCATTGCACGTCCACCGGCGCGTACTTCGAACGAGTAGATATCTCCGTAGTAGGTTGGATCATTTATAGCCTCACGCATGATTACTTCACCTAATGCGCGACATACGCTTTCACTATGCCATGCTAATGCACTTGCATTGTCAGTTGCAGCTCCGGCTGTTGCCCATGCTTTTACAACACCGGCACCTGTATATCTTCCAACACGACTTCTCATCATTACATCAAAGCCATACAGACGTCCTACAATACCGTTTTGAATATCGGCTGCGGCATGAAATGCAGTTGATTCTTTATCCGTCATACTATCAATAAGCTGACCATACATGTCAGCGTCCAAAAGCAGAGTGCGACCTATTGCAGGAACATCATCTTTATTGAATTGATCCATAGCTGCTTTAATATCAGCTTTAGTAAATGCTTTTCTATTACCGGTTGCCGAAGCTGTATGAGCTAAGACATCTCCTCCAGTAGTCTTGTTAATTTTAGTAGCACCTGTAAACCAACTCAATAATATACCTTCAGAAATAGCCTGATTTAATACAGCCTTGTCCTGTCTGAGTACACTCTCCCTTTTGTTGTACGATAATTCAACTGTCTCTGCAAGATTAATTTTAATAGGATCTGTTGAATAGTTATCAAGGGTAAAGTCTAAATCAACATCACTTCTTGATTTAACTATTGCAGGAAATTCTGATCTGTTTTTTACAACAGTTGAACCAGCACCGGCATTGGGTATATGAACTGTCTTTCCCAAGTTGACAAACTCATCGGCATTAAAAGCCTTGGATAAAAAGCTGTTATCAGCGAAAAGTCCTTCAATAATAGTGTTAATCCAAATCTCCTTCTCAACTGCCATAGGTAATACACCTTGCATCTTAGGCATAAACAAGCTTAACGCCCCGCCCCCTGCAAATACAGCAAGTGGTGATAAACCTGTTGCTGCAGCAATTGCGCCACACACTATTACATTGAATAGCAGTGCGCTAATGATTTTAGTAAATTTACTCATCTTATTTTCGTTTATAATTAATAATTTTGGCCCTATACTTTCTCAGGCTCTTTGCCATACTTGTTTTTGAACTTTTCCTTGTAGATATCAGGATATTTATCCTTAAGAGTTACCAGCTTTCCAGCTTTGTCAAGTTCGTCCCAGGACTTATCATTCAACTCAGCCAATTCACCGCTTAAATTTTGCTGACTCTGCTCAATGCGTTCTTTTACACTAGTTCGTTTTGGAATAGCAGTCAAAGCCTTTAAAGCGGCATCATAATCAGTTGAGAAAAACTTTAGAAAGTTCTCTTTTCCATCAGCAGTAATTCTGCCCTCTTTTACAGCTTCGTCAACTAGCTTTACAGCTTCATTTTGACGAACCTCATCGTCTTTTTTCTTACGTTCAGCTTCAGCATCCTGTAATTTTTTTAGATCTGCCTCTGCACCTTTTTTGGCGTCAATAAGCTTTTGTATAGCTTCCTGCACCTGCTCATCTGTACTACCTTCCGGCAAATCAAGTAATTTAAAAATTAGTCCTTCCATTTTTTTCTGTATTGGTTGTTTATCAAAAAGTTTGAATATTTCACTTTCAGGAATGAGTTTATCATCCTTATCATATAGTCTCAATGCATTGTGATTGGCTCCTATCCCAACTATAGAGGCTTCGCGAACCATCCATTTGGTTATTGTTGCTCTAGTCTGCCCTTTCTTCATCAAATTAGGATCATCTGACGTTTCAACTATTCTGAAACTTATTGAAGCTGCACGCAAAAAGTCATTTTCAACTTTATCAGCTATTTTTTTCCCTTGATCATCATTAAGGTCGAACACTGGATCTGCGAGTAGTTTATCACCCTCTATTCGAATGTTCTCCCATCTCCCTACTGGAAGAGACCATTCGTCATGATTATAGAACAACACCGGATTGCGTTTAAACTGTTTAATATCAGCCCCTGACATTAGGACACGAAAACCGTATGTAGTAATACTCTCATCGATTAGCACGAAAGATTTACCTTGTTTGCTCATTATTTATGTTTTGCGTTTTAAATTAAAGTAGTCACAAATAAATAATAGAAAGCTTTTATTTACAAAATTCATCTTAACCCTTAATACAATGTTATTTGACCTTAATACACTTTTACTCAAAGAGGCTTGTAATACTATATTTTTGTGTAAATCATATATCCGGAATTATGACAAAATTGACTAACAAGCAAAAAAAAGAGTGGGCACAACTCTTGTTCACGAAAGAAAACCTAACTCAGAAGGAAATTGCTGAACATGTAGGCATTTCCCAGGTCACAATGAGCAAATGGGCAAATGAAGGTAAGTGGGAAGATCTTAAGGTATCAATCACAATCACTCGTGAGGAGCAACTGAAAAATTTATACAGACAGCTTGCACAAATGAATGAAGCTATTGCAGAGAGAGAGGGGCAACGATATCCAACACCTGCTGAAGCTGACACAATCAATAAACTTGCAAGTGCAATCGAAAAGATGGAGTCTGAAGTTGGTTTAAACGATGTTTTATCGACGTTTAAAGCCTTTTTAACCTACCTAAGAAAGTTCAACATTGAAGAAGCTCAAAGATTGGTCCCGCTGTTTGACGATTTTGTAAAAACCAAACTTAAATAGGCATGGCAAAACGATTAAAAATAATTGACAGAGACGCACTCAGAGAATGGGAAGAATTCAGGAAAGGATTAATCAATGCAGCAACTGTAGATGACACTGAAACTATTCCAGAGAAAAGAGCACGTATTGCCAAGCTTGAAGCAAATCCGGAAGAGTGGTTTAAATATTATTTCCCTACTTATTATTCAAGTGAACCTGCTACTTTTCATAAGAGATCAACAAAAAAGCTATTGGCAGATAAAAGAGATTATCGTGTTCGTGCATGGTCTCGCGAACTTGCTAAATCAGCAAGATCTATGATGGAAGTAATTTATTTAGCTTTAACAAAAGAAATCAAAAACTTACTACTTGTTTCAAATTCTTACGACAACGCAGAAAGGCTTTTAATGCCATTCAAAATAAACTTTGAATCTAACCCCCGAATCATTAATGATTATGAATCTCAGCAAAGTCCCGGAAGATGGGAAGATGGAGAATTCACAATTTCTGCAGGATGTTCATTTAGGGCACTTGGCGCCGGGCAGAGTCCGCGTGGTACTCGAAATGAAGCTGCAAGGCCTGATTTCATATTAGTTGATGATATTGATACAGACGCAGATGTTCGTAATCCTGACATAATTAAAAAGAGATGGGAGTGGATAGAACAAGCGCTAATCCCTACTGTCAGTATATCCGGTAACTATCGAATACTATTCAATGGTAATATAATTGCTAAATATTGCTGTATTACTCAGGCTATTGAAAAAGCAAAAGATGTTGAGATAGTAAATATCAGGGACAAAAACGGAAAATCTTCCTGGCCTCAAAGAAACAGCGAAGAGGATGTTGATGATATGCTTTCAAATATCTCAACAGCATCAGTGCAAAAGGAGTATTTCAATAATCCACTTTCTGAAGGTGATACATTCTCAGAGATGCGCTGGGGAAAAGTTCCGCGATTAAACAGCTTTCCTTTTCTTGTTGTATATGGTGACCCGGCACCTTCAAATTCAAAAAACAAAAGCGGTTCTTTTAAGTCAGCTTTTCTGTTAGGCTTTAAGGACGCTAAGTATTATGTGATAACTGGATACCTGGACCATGTAACTAATGATGAGTTCACCCAGTGGTTTTACTCTTTAAAAGATTTTGTGGGTGACAAAACACAGGTGTATAACTTCATCGAAAACAACACCCTTCAGAATCCATTTTATGAGCAGGTTTTCAAACCTCTGTTTTATGAAAAGTCAAAAACTCAGGGCTATATTGGAATTACACCTGATGAAAGAAAAAAACCTGATAAGTTCTCAAGAATTGAGGGCAACCTTGAACCATTAAATAGAGATGGCCAGCTGATTCTGAATGAAGCAGAAAAGGATAATCCTCACATGAAAAGACTTGAGGAACAATTTCTGCTTATTAGTTCAAAATTACCCGCACCGGCTGACGGTCCTGACTGTGTTGAAGGCGGTATATATATAATCAACGAAAAATTAACAGCACTGTTACCTGATACTGTAATAATTGGCAGTAGAAGGAGCGGCACTAAAAAATTCTAACATGAAGCGTTTATTCACTACTATTCTCAATTGGTTCAAACTTTTAAGCATTCGCTATCACATGCGCCACGGTAAACTTAAGAAAGCCATCGGTGTGGCTGACAAATTACATGCGTTGGATGGTAAGCGATATCGAGTATTCTTTTTCGGAAGTAAATACTATGCCTGGAACAGGCAAGATATACGCAGACAGCAGTCTATAGGACTGCTTAAATATGATAAGAAAGTAGGTAATGATTTCGATAAGATCTCATTCTATGACACTAATAAGAAAGGAGGCAGATAATGGCATTTATAACTGCAGATGAACTGACAACTCACATGTATTCAGAGAATATAAATTTGATATCTAATGATGATCCTGCAATTGTCCAAGCTGCAATAGATGGTGCAACTCAGGAAGCTAAAGGCTACCTGGGAGGCTATGATACTGAAAAGATATTTTCTGCAGCTGATACTAATCGTAATGCACTGCTTCTGATATTTGTAAAAGATATCGCTGTATGGCACTTTGTGAATTTATGTAACGCAGGCACTGATCTCAGTTTGAGAGAAGCACGATACAACAGAGCGATTGATTGGCTCAAAGGTGTACAAAAAGGCAATGTTTCACCTGATCTGCCACGGAAGACAGATGAAAGCGGTAAAACTATTGAAGGAGAAATAATATTTGGAAGTAACCCTAAAAAGAATCAACATTTTTAATCATGGCAAAGCAACAAAAAAAAGAAAATAAAACGGTTATCTCTCAAATCGTAATTAAGTCACCACAGCGTAAAGTATTTGACGTGGGTGAATGGCGTAATGCACTTATCAGCGCTGATGCCGGTAGAGTGAAAAGACTCTTTGACATGTTTGAAGATCTGCTCATAGATGGATATCTTTCAGACGCCTTCTCAAAACGTAAAGATGCGGTCACGAACTCTGAACTCACATTTCAGAATAATATAGGTGAGCTTAATGATGAAATGATGAATATAATTGACACATTAGAGTTCGAACGCCTCTTAAATCTCATAATGGACACTATTGGATGGGGACGTACAGGTATAGAGTTTGATTTCAGTGATGGACTGAAAGTATATGAGATCCCAAAGAAACACATCAACCTGGTCAATAGATCTATTCTAATAAATGAAAGTGACGAAAGTGGAATAGCCTATAAAGATGATGATCACATTCTAATTTTAGGTGAACACCGGAAATATGGACTATTCATGAAAACAGCTCCATACGTCATCTGGAAACGCGGCGGTTTTGGCGATTGGGCACAATGGCTTGAGATCTTTGGAATGCCTCAAAGAGTAGGCAAATACTCAATGCAGGATGAAGGTACAAGGCGAATACTCGAACAGGCACTTGCGCAGGCAGGATCAGCTCCATACATTGTCATTCCAAAAGAATCTGAAGTTGAGACAGTGAACAATACAGGCTCAGGATCATCAAGTGCAAGTTATGGAGACTTCAGGAAAGCATGTAATGAAGAGCTGTTAATTACAATGCTTGGGCAGACGCTTACAACCATTCAGGGTGATAAAGGTGCGCGAAGTCTTGGTGAAGTTCATCAGAAAGTAGAAGGCAGTAAGAACCGTGCTGATATGCGCTATGTTCAGCGTGTTCTGAATCAATATGTTCTGCCTTTATTTGAAAGATATGGATTGCCTGTAAAAGGAGGTAAATTTATTTTTCCTGAAGCTTCAGAGCAACTAAAAGTATCTGAAATCATTTCACTTTCAAAGATTTTGCCTATTCCTCAGTCATATCTTTATGATAAATATAGCATCCCGGCTCCTACTGGTGAAGAACCAGTTGCAGGAAGTAAACAAGAAAAGGTGACTGAGGAAAAACAACCTGAAGTAGAAGAACAGCCTGCAGAAGACAAACCTAAAAAAAAGCTTGGTGATTTTTTCGCAGACGCCCCGACAAAGGAGCGGGGCAATAAAAGCTTCATTAATAAATTAAAGGAGATGCTTACCGGTACCAGGAATCTCGCAGATAATAACAAGTATGGAATAGATCTAGAGAAACTATTTCAGGAAGCATTGAATGAGGTTTACGACAATGCCAAAAATGAAATAGAACAGCCAATAGTTTCAAAGCCACTATTCACCATCACCAATACTGCAATTAACACTGGTATTGATGAAGAGTTTGGTCCTGAATTTGGGAAAACAAACAAAGAGTTCATCAATGAATTCAGAAAAAACAATGCTGTATTTTCTGCATTCAAGAATCATAAGCAGACTGAAGACATAATAAAACTGCTAACTGATGATAAGGGTGAACTTATTTCATTCAGGAAGTTCAGAAAGCTTGCTTTACAGGTCTCAAAAGATTACAATGAGGTGTGGCTTCAGACTGAGTATAATACTGCAGTAAAAGCTGCAAGAAGCGCTGCAAACTATATCAAAATGCAAGAAGCTAAAGACATATACCCCAATTTGGAGTATATTAAAACAACAGCCTCGCATCCCAGGGAGTTGCATCTTGAATGGGTTGGCACTATTTTACCGATTGATCATCTTTGGTGGCAAACTCACATGCCGCCTTCTGACTGGAATTGTTCTTGCAGTGTGAAGCAGACTGACAAAGATGTCACTGAGGTCCCTGAAGGAGATGCAAATCCTATCTTTCAGAATAATCCAGGAGAAACAGCTGAATTCATTAAGATAGAAGAAACTTCTTATTTCAAGGAAACTAAGAAAGAGGACCGAAAGAAAGTTGAAGTGATTGCACTAGATCTATTCAAGGAAGTGCTTGATGAAATGAATGAGAAAGAGAAAAAGTAATGGATATACATGACTTTGCTAAAAGATTTCCGGCTAAGATGGCCCAGGTTAGAGATTTTGTCGCTGGAGATAAAATCAAAGATATCTTGGGTGTTGAAGCTACAAATCACTATAGGCAATCTTTTCATGATGAAGGCTTCACTGACGAAGTTCTGAATCCATGGAAAGATGTTGTAAGACGTGATTCCGACTCCAAATGGTATGGTCACAGCGGACAAACAGGCAAATTTTCTGCTGCAAGAACTACAGCTAAAATTCTTACCGGTGAAACTCGTGAGCTTCAAAATGCTATCACTTATAAAAGGATTGATAAAGGTGTTCGCATCTCAAGTGACAAACCTTATGCAAGTATACATAACTATGGAGGTAGAGCAAAAATTTATGGTAAGAAAGAATTTCAAATGCCACAACGCAGATTTATCGGAAACTCAGCTGTAATGGTGACTAACATCAAGAATAAGATTAAAAGTGAATTTATACGCATTTTAAAAACTAATTAAACAGTCTATGAAAACTATTTATAATGATATTTTATCAAGGTTGAAAGAAAAGGTCCCGGCTATAAAATGGATTGATTTTGATACCGGTCAGCTGGAATCTCCTGAAAGGCCTGCAGTAGCATTTCCATGCGCCTTAATTAGCATATCTATTTCAGGAGCCAGTGATATAACTGATAATGTTCAGGATTGCACCGGTAGAATAAGAATAAGACTAGCTTTTGATCAGCAAATGAGAACAGAAGCTTCAGCACCCGACACAGTCAGGAATAAATCACTGCAGCCTTATGATATTATTGCAGACGTTTACAGCGCTCTTCAGGGCTTTGCGACAATACATTTCGAACCATTAACAAGAGTTCGACAGGACAAAGAAAACAGCCTGTATGGGCTGTTTATATACTTTATAGAATTCAATGTTGAATTTGAAGATCAAACTGCAGAACAATAAGAAAAGCGGGGTGACCCGCTTTTCTTATTTTATTTGACTTTATAATATGTTTCTTCGTGATATCCTAAAGATGATGTAAAGTTGAATTTAAATGTTTCATTATTTATTATGATAATACCATATTCATAAAGTGGAGACTCTTTGATTTTATATTCTTCTTTTTTCTCATATAATTCTATCTTCAAGCCATTTTTTGAAATGAAATAAAAAAAATCAAGCAACCATTCACCTTCTTTTGATCTAAGTGAACCTTCTCCATGTGCTCTGAATGCAGACAAATCTTTTACCTCTGAATAATTTTCTTTAAATGTTATAAAATTGCCTTCAAATACAGTATTCATGAAAATTGTTCTTTGATGCCATTCTCCTTGTAGATATTTAAACATATTGATTTGCTCTACGGAATAATTTTCATCTACAGTTACCTTTTCAATCACTTCAGTTTCAGTACTGCAACCTGACAGTACTAATACACCTACCAATAAAATAATTAATCTGTTCATAAATCTTATTTTAAATCATTTTTACAAATATACACATTTTAGGGTAAAATACTGCTCCTATTTTCACAAACAGAAGCAGTCGTAATCTTAATAAAAAAGTTGCACGAAAAAAAAGTTATCTCTTGAATCCCCACTCAAGGTCTATCATATCCTGACTGTCAGGCAATCTTTTATGAATTAATTCATATATATCTTCCCAGTCAGGTAGTCCCCCAATACCGCGATCATCTATATATAGATCTGCACCGACTTTACGTGGATCACTACCTTTGTAATACACCGTTCTATATCTCAGATTCTGATTTATTGCATCAAAGCGAATGCCATTTTCAGCACAATATTTTACAGCTTCAGCTAAATGCTTCCCGGTTCTGCACGTCCATAGTATTATCTGATAGCCCTCTTTACGAAGCTTTTTTAAAGTTTCTGTAGCTCCGGGTACAGGTTCACCAATCAAAGGGTATCTGTCCTTTACAATTGTTCCGTCAAAGTCAACTGCTATCACCATATCAATATATATCTTTTACTCTGTTATACAGTTCAACTGTTTCTTTATCATTTGTGTCAATATATCCATTAACACACTGGACTGCAGTAATGATAGTAGAGGTCGATCTGCCAAATATATTGCCGAGCTCCCTGTAAGTCAGACCTTTGTTTTTCCTTAATGATAAATAGCAAATATTACGAACAAGAGAAACTTTTCTTGTTTTAGTTCTGTCAAGCAATTCTGCGACACTCACATTGCATCTTGATGCTATCTCATTTATTATCTCAATCGTTTTCACCTTCTTTCAATTCTAAAATTATTACAACCAGTAGCAACGACACAATGATTGTCAGAAGCCCAAATATTATCTTTATTTCCATTTATCTTTTGTTAAACAAGTCATTATTATTCTCTTCATACATGAATAGGCAGTAAGCTAAATACTGAGACTCCCAGTTTATTCGCTTATTCTTATACATCTTCTTAATCATATCTTGACATTCAGCTGATCTATATCCGGTATCCAGGAGAGCTATATGATCATTAATTTGATCTATACGGATTCTTTTCAGAGATACAAGGCTGGCAATACCCTTCTTAGTATTACCCAGCCAAATGTCATACACATTGCCAACCTGATACTTGTTTTCATTCCAAAGTCTGATAGAAGTGAACGCTTTGCCGTTTAGTTTCTTATTCCAGTTGTATGCAAAATCAAGTCTCAAATCTTTCCATCCATTTAACCGGTACACTTCTTTGCGTGCATCTACTTTAAATACATGAGAGGATACTTTTTCTCCAATATATCCTTCACCTGTATCTGATTTACGCCACTTAATTACTGCCCAGATAGTAGCGTCACGTTCAAAAGTATATTCCGGTTGTTTTCTCATACTGCCTCCTGCTCTTCTTTTTTCAACTCAATGTAAAAAGTTTCGTCTTGCACAATTTGAAGTCCGCACTCTTCAAGCTTAGATGCAACTTCCTTTTTATCACGATCAGCTAAAAGTTTGTCTTTTGCCGGTTCAGATTTTGTCCTGATATAATCAGGTAGAAAAGCTGCGATAAGTTTTTCAGCGGATGCCCAGGTAAAGCCTCTCAAAGTCTTTAATTTTGGAGTGCCTGTTCTAAACCCAAATGTACCATGAGCTGCGTCAAGAGATTTTTTCTTTGAGAAAATTATATCTCTGTTTTCTTGAGCGTACGTTTGTACCACTTCAAAACTCTTATCTCTAATTTCAGACAACCTGGTAATTTCATCTGAATACTTTTCACGTATACGCGTAATCTGTTCGTCCATTGTTGCATTTATTTTTGCCAACTTAGCGTCTACAGTTGCATATTCTGAAAATGCTGATTCCATTTGCTCACTTGTTACTCCACTAAGGATTACTTTTTTTGTTCTTTTTGCCATAATTGTTTATTTATTCATTTAGTTAATATGTAAGATTATTCAATTTTATTTCTCTGACTTAACTGGAACTCTAACTCTATTATTCTTAGATCACGTTTCCTAATTGCATTAGCATGTGACCCCATTACGCTGAGTATATACTTAATAGTTTCTCTCTGCCTTGCTATTTTCTTCTCATAAGATTCGAAGCGATCCTGAGTATCGTAACGACCGAAAGGATCTCTTCTTTGCCGTTTTTTATTTCTGACCACATTGAGTTCAGGAAATAATGTATTTTGCGCTGTACTCATAGTTCTTTGTGTCATAAATCCTCTCCTTTCTTTTCAATTTTTTCTAATTCACGTGCTGCAGGAATACCCATCCATCGATCGAATGTAGATTTACTTATGTGAAATTCATTCTTGATATGTTGACGGTATATCTCAGTCTGTGGGAGGCCAGGATGCTCTTTTTGCAAGCGTCTAACTAATATTTGTGCTTCCCATACTCTTTTATAAAAAAATCTTTTGCAATATGCCATGACACTCCCTTTTAAGTATTAGTTTACATGAGTAATATAGTTCAGTTCTTCTATTGTGAGCTGTTCAACGAAGTCTAGATCCTTTGCTTTCTTTGTAAAAGCATAGTATAAAGATCGAAGCCTTTCGAGTGGGATAGAGTTAAAATACTTTGCATTAGACGCTCTGCATGCTATAGCTTTAACTTCAATCATAGATGTTTCAGAACTCATAGCCTTACGCCAAGCGAATATTGAAGCTATCAAACGCTTACGCCATTTATCCAACTCGTCTGCATCCGGTTTCATTTGCCGGTCAATTTTATCACATAGGTCCAACAGGTCGCGAGCAGACAGATCACGTGAACTCGTTACACCAAAAGCGGCATACATCGCTCTTTTATGATCTTCAGCAATTCCTGCCTTTCCACATAGTGTGTGAAATTTCTTTAGTAGCAGTTTCTGTTGCTTATCCATTAGTGTATCAATCATAATTATTTATAATCCCAATATTTTTCTGAGCCTTTGTCCCAGATCGTATAAAATTCTTTTTCTCCCATTGAACGACCACGACTAAAAGCGCGGTAACCTTCAATGTATATTTTCTGTTTAGCAAGAAACAGAACACTTTCTCCCAGTTCAGTTCGTGGTCTATTGCCTGTAGCCTGACCAATAAAAATGAACAGTTTGCTAGGAAAGTCATTAGCAAGGTGTTGAATTTGCTTTACATTTGTGAACTCAGAGTGCTCAAGGCTGTCAATAACTATATATCTATAGCTATTCCTCTTATTCAGCCTCTCCCTCAAATCATCAAGCCTATCTTCACATATATATATATAACCCTGCCTTTCAAGTAATCCTATCCTTTTCGCAACGACCTGTAATGATTGACTTACAGCACCCTCTTCATAACTTACAAATAGGACTTTTCCTGTATAAGACAGCTCTTTCATCAATTCAAGGGTAAACGTTGTTTTGCCGCTTCCTGAGCGTCCAAAAACATACCATACACCCCTAGCTTCCGGAGTGCCGAAAGCCTCTCTGAATTCACCGCTAAACTCCACTTTCGGAACATTAGCGCTTATCAAATCTTGTATGGTAATTACTCTTTTAGCCATCGTTTAAACTCCTTTTTAATACTATTTAAATACTTTTCGTTGCTGCGTGAATTTTGCGCTTTACTCTTCTAAGATCACTATCACTATCATCAATAATTCTATCTACGATTTTTGGCTGTCCAACTCCATTTGCAATACAAATAGAGGCTATATCATCTGCGCTTACACCTTTTAATTCGATACATTTTCTGCCAACTCTACTCCAAATTTCATTATAGCCTTTCTTATTAAGCCTTATACCCCTACGTAGTCTTTTTTCGAGATGATTAGTTGCTTGTAAAACTATTCCGCATTCATCTTCAAGCTCATTATACAGAGTGATGAAAAAATACAATACACTGTCACTAAGCTTGTCTGATTCATCTAAAATTAGCAATGGGTTTTCTTGTTTCTTCAACTCTGATACAACTTCACCCATCATGTCACCAACCGGACCGCCTGCAAAATCACGCCCCATCACTTTTAAGAGTTCTGCCAGGAATTGACGTTTATTCCAATATTCACTGCAACGCAATAAATGAGCACGTCTGTTGTTTTCAGCATAGTGCTTTGCTGCAAATGTTTTTCCAGTTCCTGCATCACCTGTAATTGCCATTACCAGGCTATTCTCCTGGGCATCTTTATACATGTAAGTTAGATCTGCAAAATTGGATGTTGATACAGCGTTCCAACCTGCATCATTGTAACCTATTTGAGCTGCTACATTTCTCCACATTTCATCTTTAATCAAACGCCAGTTATTATTCAACATTTGAGATACAGTTGCAGAGCTGACATCCTTTAATGAAGCAGCAGCTTTGTTTTGACTTTCGTACCTTTCGCAATATTCACGAAGCTTTTTTACGATTCCCTCTTTGTTCAATGTTTTCTTTTTCATGTCTTACTTTTTTATGATTATGATTAATATCTATCGAAATAGCTTTGCTCTTCATCTTCAATCTCAGTAGCTTCAATTTCAACTACCGGCAACATTTTGCCTGTCCTGGCAATACTCTTTTGATTCTTATGCTGACCATGACTATCTGTGAGCAATAAGCGTTTAAGAGTTTCATTCTCAATAAGTCCTGTTTCGTGCATATGATCTCTCACAGTATTACCGCTGATAGTCCTGCGCTCAATTACTTCACTTTCAAGCTCTCTGTTGTATTCACGAATTCGCTGTAACTGATCACTATCTCCTTCTTTTCTGTCCGCCAAAGCCATTGGCTGTATGTATTTTTCTTCAAGTATATATTGCAGAGATCCGTCATCATTAACTGCTAATACGTGTGTTAGATCCTCAGGGTCATACATTACTTTCCATTTCGTAGCTGAATGATCGCGGAATGAAATATCAAAGCAGTCGTATGTTCGTTTTTGCCCTTTAATTGTAGGATGCAGACCACTGCCTTGTAATAGATTCTTAAAACCTGTTGTTTCGCCAAATTGAAGTAGATATGATTCGAGAGACATAGATATTTTCTTCTTATTATCCATGTTATCCCACAACTCCATATATCTCTCAATCTTTGCTGCACGTTCACGCTCTATTATCATTTCTATCTGCTTGCATACACCTTCGAAATCAGGAAAAAATTGTTTGTATTTATTCAGATATTCATTGTTTGGCTGTTTTTCAGGGTTGCTTGTAATGCCGAAACCTGACCAATTCGCTTGTACCTGGCAATATTTTTTATTTATTTCCCCAAAATAGGGTTCAATAATTTTAGATTTTGCATTACGTGCTTTAGCAGGTGTGAATTTGTCTGCCAACGCTTCATAGTAGGGAGTCATCTTCTTAACAGCATATCTATCACTCTGCAATTGGTGAACTCTTTGCATACTTCCAAATAATTTAACTGTGTGCTTTGCGGCATTCCTCAATGCTTCTTGTATAAGCTCAGGTGTCTCATGAGTCCCAACTGCGAATCCAATAGGATATTTCAAACATGCGTCAAGGACAATGACTACTGTAGGCCTGTGATGATATGTTGTAGTTCCATTGTCTGATTTTTGGTATAATAATTCTGCATCCCAGCCATCAAGTGTCCAATATAACATAGGCGCTGAAGGTGCTTTTCTCTTGGCTTGCATAGCCTTTTTATTTGAGAATGCAGATGCTCCGCGTCTACCTGCATAAGTTGTAAGATCTAATTTGTCTCTCCACACTGCAACAGCAGATCCGGTGATCATCTTCCAACCTAATTGACCGGCAATTGTATTGTATAATCTTGCAATTTGCTCGTTATCGAGATTGTTAGGAGCTGCAATAAGTTCAGTGATGTAGCTTTCTTTTATTTCGTCATCAACTTTTGCACTATTCTTATTCATATAGTTCTTATGGATCAAGCTTTCAGGCCCTTCTTTTATATATCTATTAAACCTATCTCTCAATCTTCGTGTGTTTGCCGGTAATGTATGAGGGTATTTTGTCCTGTCTAATTCTTGAACACCGTCTGAAATATCATCCCAATTATGAGACACACGTCCAGATCTCGCTTTTCTATAACTTGCTTTATCACTTAATAACTTTTCAATGCCATTTAACACAATAGCATTTGAGTAGTATTCAAGTCGTGTTTTCTCAGGTAAACGTCTGCCATCAGGGAGTGTGAACTCTTCATATATTTTGCTTATTTCAGCATCATGCTCTATTCTTGTCTCTAACTGTGAAACTTTTGCTGCTTCTGCAGGATCACATCCTAAAGCTTCTTTAATTGCAGGCTTAAATCGGCGTGGAATACTATCATAAGCAACAAGCGCCGGGGTATTTTTACAGGCTCTACGAACAATATTGATCTGCTTTGATTTAGACAGATATTTGTATTGGTGAATAGCCATTATGCCATTGTCAACAAGCCAGCCTGCCTCAACACAAAGTATATTATTGTAATATTCCATCTTTAATGCTTGTTTTTTTGCTCCTGCCGGGGACTTGAACCCCGGTGTCTGCCGGTCAGGAAATCCCATAGTTAGAGTTTAATGAATTCCAAATTCAGGTACGCTATCTCCAAAAAACTCAGGAAAAGCCCGTACGAGTTTACGCTTGTTACTCATGTCTGCTTTATAAAATAATTCTTGCAGACCTTTTGAAAAACTACCTTCATTTGGTCTAAGTCCGTTATGCATTTGCATAAACACGCTTTCTTTTTTAGATTCTGCTTCCATTTGATTTACTTTTTTACTTGATTAAAAATTCCGCGCTTTTCTGCGCTAATTAAAATTAAAGAAGAGATTATGAACCATAAGAACATGATCATTACTGCAACTAAACTGCTTTTTTCAGTGTCAATGCTCAATCCTATAAAAGAGAGCATCCAATTGATTAAGATTAATTTTGATTTCATGATTATGCTTTTTTTAATTCTGTGCCGCCTTTTGCAAGTGCAACTTGTCGTATTTTTTTTGCTACTTCAGTATTAGTTTCGTTATTGAGAGCACGTCTGATAGTTGGATATGACACATTCAATATTTGCATAATCTCTTTTCGTACTGAATAGTCAACTTTGATAATAATTTTATTCATTTTGTTGTATTTAAAATATTTCTATACCTTTACGGCAATATTCAATTTGAAACTGTTGCAAATATAGAAGATAATTTTCAACTATCAAAATAAAAAGTGATAATTTTCAACTAAATGGATGGTATTTTAAAACGCATATCAGATATTACTGAAAATGAAAGCATAACAATTACTGCTCTTGAGAGACAAATAGGGGCCAGTAAGGGTGTTTTATCACGTGCTTTGAAAAACAATACAGATATACAAGCGAAGTGGGTTGCCAGCATAGTTGAAAATTATCCCCTGTATAGCGCCAGTTGGATATTAACAGGAAGCGGATCTATGCTAAAACACACTGCTAAAAAAATAGATTTAACTAATTTCGATAAATCTTATGGAAAACCAATCCCTCTAGTCACGCAAATGACTGTTGCAGGTTTCGGTAATGATGATTTTGCCATTGGCGAATCAGATGTGAAGGATTATTACATTGTTCCCAAATTTAAACTTCGTAAGATCGATTTCATGATAGAGATCACAGGATCTTCAATGTATCCCAAATATAGCTCCGGTGATATTATCGCTTGTACCATTTTACGTGAAAGTAAATTCATTCAATGGAATAGATGTCATGTTATAGCCACTAAAGAACAAGGAATTCTTGTCAAAAGAATTAAAGAAGGATCTGATAATACACATATCTTAGCTATTTCTGATAATAAAGACTTTCCGCCATTTGAAATACCAAAATCTGAAATTACAGGAATTGCTATTGTTGCCGGAGTTATTAGATTAGAATAATTAGATAATGAATCTACATAAGATTGCTCCTAATTTATATATAACAGATAATCCTTTGTTTAAAAACTATCGAAAGGAGTATATTCATGAACTACTTAAAACTGTTATAACAAATTTTGCTACAGCTCTTAATATTGAACCTTTTAGCGGTAAACCGTGCTATATAAATTATGATGAAGGCACTCCTAAATGCATTTCCTTTTATAATCAGGCTAGCATTATACTTATTTCAGCAAAAGGAGACTATTTGACCAACTGGGTGTTTGAGTTTTCACATGAATATTGCCACCATTTAATAGATGGATCTATGCAGCCTGAAATTAAGGGATTAATATGGTTTGAAGAAACTATTTGTCAATTATCTTCTTTATATAATCTTAAACTAATTGGTGATCAATGGAACCAATCTAGCGATATAAATAAATTGCTTAATTATAATAGTTTCCTTAAATGTTTTAATGGATACCTGACAAATAATCAGCTATTGGTTGATCAAATAAATCATCCGGGATGGTTATCAGCTTGGCTCCCTTTTTTGTCTGAGCCAAAATACTATCGAGATCATTACAATGCACTTGCTGTGAAGATGCTGCCTCTATTTTTAGAGAATCCAAATCTTTGGAAGATAATTCTTCATTTCGGGGATTCTCGAAAATGGAATACACTTGATGATCTTTTTGTTCATTTAACTGAAACTGTTGATTTTTCTTATTCATATCATTTAAATAAATTATCAGAACTGTTATTCAATTAAATTGTCAGTATTAAAGTCTTAAATCCAACTTTATTATTACAAATATACGTCTATATTTCTAATACACAAATAGATAACACTTTATCATTCTATTACTTTACTGCTTTATAGGGGTCGTTCAATGTGTTTTCTTCTCTTTTTTGCCTTTTTTACCGTACTTATAGGGTTATTATACGCTCGTTTATTACACTGTTTTTGCCCCCCATATTGCCCCCCATTGTAACCCCCAATATCATTTAATTGCTTTTTTTGTCTGTTATTCCTGTTTTCAGAAAATAAAAAAACGAGCCTTTAAGACTCGTTTAAATGATATTTAATTACCTTTGTCCTTAATGGCTTTAAAAGCTGTTTGCATCTATTTATAACCTTTTACAGGGTGTATCCGGTATCTTTCTTAAGTTGAATTTAAGTTTGTTCTATGGATTACTGTAGTTTGACAGTTTTAATTGAAGCGTTATTAAAGCAAATTAAAGTGTTTGTACAAATTGTTTTAGAATCTCTTTTATGTAAATATCCACTCAAAGCTAATCCTGTATTATCTTATAAATATTAACCTACTTAATTAATAATGTACGTTTTGTTTTACCCCCTATAATGGTACTCCTGAAACCAAAAATGTAAGCTTTATCAGACTTTTTAAGCTCACGGTTAGCGGCTTTGCAATTAATTATATTACTCCATTCGGGTTAATGGGAGGTGAACCTTATAAGATTATCG
>Ga0079223_10000131_pt1 | contig 29178 bp, 23 predicted proteins | sample Stecom2011_FD_75072 | JGI IMG/M metagenome (GOLD analysis project Ga0079223, IMG submission 75072) | Agricultural soil microbial communities from Utah to study Nitrogen management - Steer compost 2011 | ecosystem: Environmental > Terrestrial > Soil > Agricultural land | place: USA: Utah...
TGATCCCCCCTCACCCGACCCGCTGAACATCGGCAGCGCCTTCATGGAGATGACTGCGAGACTGATGGCCGATCCCGTCCGCCTGATGCAGGCGCAGGCGGAGCTCTGGCAGGACTACGTGCGCCTTTGGCAGGCAACCAGTTTGCGGATGATGGGCCAGCCGACAGAGCCTGTTGTGGAGCCTGAACGAGGCGACCGCCGCTTCCGCGATCCAGCATGGGAGGAAAGCCACCTTTTTGACTACATCAAGCAGTCCTATCTCTTGAGCGCGCGATGGCTTCAGGCGCAGGTTCGAGAGGTCGAGGGCCTGGATCCACAGACAGCCCGGAAGCTCGATTTCTACACGCGCCAATTCACCGACGCTTTGTCGCCCAGCAATTTTCTAATGACGAATCCGGAGGTGCTGCGGGCGACTCTGGAAAGTGGCGGAGAGAACCTGATCAAGGGGTTGCAAAACCTCCTAGATGACTTAGAGCGTGGAAAGGGGCAGCTTCAGATATCGATGACCGATCCAAAAGCCTTCGAAGTCGGAGGCAACCTGGCACTGACACCCGGCAAGGTCATTTACCAGAACGATCTGATCCAGCTGCTCCAGTACAACCCGCGCACCGAGAAGGTCTACAAACGCCCGCTTCTCATCATTCCGCCCTGGATTAACAAGTTCTACATCCTCGATCTTCGCGAAAAGAACTCCTTCGTGAAGTGGGCGGCCGATCAGGGCCACACCGTGTTTGTCGTCTCGTGGGTCAATCCGGACGAGGAGCTCGCCCAAAAGTCCTTTGAAGACTACATGGTCGAGGGCCTCTTCGCCACGATCGACGCGGTGGAAGAGGCAACCGGTGAAAAGGAGCTCAACCTGATCGGTTACTGCCTCGGCGGAACGCTTTTAGCGGCTGCCCTCGCCTATCTTCATGCAAAGCCGCCGAAAAAGCCGGGCCCAGATCCGAAACGCATCAAGAGCGCCACCTTCTTCACCACAATGACGGATTTCGAGGAGGCAGGGGAACTTTCGGTCTTCATCGATGAGGAGCAGCTCAAGGCCCTTGAACGGCGGATGGAAGACAAGGGGTATCTCGAGGGCGCTGCCATGGCGACCACCTTCAACATGCTCCGCGCCAACGATCTGATCTGGTCCTTCGTTGTCAACAATTACCTGCTCGGCAAGGACCCTTTCCCCTTCGACCTCCTCTACTGGAACAGTGACTCCACGCGCATGCCTGCGGCGATGCATTCCTTCTATCTCCGCGAAATGTATCAGGAAAACCTGCTCGTGCAGCCAGGGGGCATTGAGCTCCTGGGGGTGCCCATCGACCTTGGCACCATCAAGACGCCGATCTTCATGGTGTCAGCGCGAGAGGATCATATCGCGCCCTGGCGATCGACCTACGCCCTTACTCAACAAGTTGCGGGGCCTAAACGCTTCGTGTTGGCGGCTTCAGGACATATTGCAGGGGTGATCAATCCTCCCGAGGCCAATAAATACAGCCATTGGACCAACGAAAAGTGCCCTCGCACGCCCGAGGAATGGCTGGCTGGTGCAGAAGAGCAACCGGGCTCCTGGTGGCCCACCTGGGGCCGTTGGATGAACAGCAAGGGCGGCGCTCGGGTCCCTGCGCGGCAGCCTGGCGATGGTAAGCTGCAGCCACTGGAGGATGCGCCGGGCTCCTACGTCAAGGTGAGGGCGATCGATTGATAATGCTCTGGACCAAGTGGAGCGCAAGCCGATGGTTGCGCCTGGGGCCCGTGTTCGCGGCCGCCTTTCTGGCGTTAGCGCCCTCTACTGGCGCCGCGACCACGCCACTCATTCCCAGCAGCAATCAGTTCAACCAGTTGGTAGCGATCGGCAGCCTTCTCTGCACGGAAGCTCCGGCGCAAGACTGCGTTGAGCACGGTTGGCGCTTCACGGATGCCAATCGAAACGGCAGCCTGGATGTCGAGGAATTGACAGCGGTGCGGGCCGGTTTTCTTGAGTGGGCAGCTGAGGTTCAGGAAAGCCTCTCCGGCCGCGACCGGCTGATACTGAATCTTGGGCGCAACCTGCTAAGGATCGTTCCGCTGACACCTCTTTTTGCGCTTTATGACGAGAATGAAGACGGCGAACTGAGCCAGGAGGAGCTGCTGGTAGACATTCAGATGGACCAGCGTCCAATGTCCGTCATCCTCGTCGACCGCAACGCCACAGACTGGAATGCCATCCGGGGCCGCCTTGGACGAGGCGCGGCGCTCTTGCAAATGCTGGGTCTGCCGCAGTAGAGCCAGCGGACAGGAAGCTTCCTCTCGCGCAGGTCCTCTGCCACGGGCGCTGCATCCACATGGCTCAAGGCCACGATTCCAAGTCTGATGCCTCTCAATCACATTGATATTGCGGCACTCGTCGCCGGAAAACGGGAAGCCTGGGAAGGTTTTATCCGCGCTGCCGCGCCGCTCGTCTTGGCCGCAGTGCGAAGAGCTCTGGCGCGAGCGGGTCGGAACGACGAGGCAGAAGATGTCGTTCAACAGGTATTCGAGCGTCTTTGCCGAGAAGACTTCCGATTATTGAGAACCTATGATCCTGGACGCGCCAAGCTTTCAACCTGGCTTTCCGTGGTGGCCAACTCAACAGCTCTCGATCATCTCCGCCGTCTGCAGCGCGTACCGGAGCCCCGCGAGATACTGCCGGAAGCGGAAAACCCCGAACCGCCTAGTCAGCGAGACCCCCTACCGATCCCGCGCAATCTATTGACAGCACGCCAAGCGTCGATCATGGCGCTTCTCTATGAGCAGGAACTGGATGTCAGCGATGTGGCCGAACTGCTGGGCATCACAGAGCAGACGGTACGCTCGGCTCACCACAAGGCTATCACCCGGCTACGCGGATATTTTGCGGAAGAGTTTCCAGAATTGAGCAGGGATGAATCGCCGCCGCGAGGCGTACCATCAAGGAGCGAGAGGAAGGATAAGGATGTCCAGCTATAGCCAGTTCAGTGGCGCTAAGAGTGAAAAGGCCGCCTGGCTCGCCGTCGCTGATGCCTTGCGCCGAAGCGATGAGCAGAGCGAGCCGGATGCCCTGCTCCTAGCCGAATGGCTGGAGGGGCGCCTTGATGAGGCGGAGGCAGCGCCGATTGAGAAGTGGATCGCCCGGGATCCGAAGGCAGCGCACGCGCGGATAGTCGACTTGCGCGCGAGCTTGGCTGAGGAAGCGCCGACGGTTCCGGCTCGGTTGCTGCTACGTCTGCGCGCGATAGCGCCACGGCGCGCCTCTTCCGGTTCATCCAACGTGGTTCGTCTGTGGCGGCGACTGCCCGAAGTGGCTGCACTGGCGGCCGCAATCGCGCTCGGCACCTTTGGCGCCTATGGCGGCTACGAGATGGGAATGAAGGCAGCCCTCGCCCATGAGCAGTCGCAATCGGCATCGCTTCAGGTAGACCCGGCCGACGACTTCATCCTGCCGCAGGAAGACTTCTTCTTTGATTAAATCGACTATTTGAAGAAACCACGATTTCATGAAGCGCAGCCTCCCCTGGATCCTTTTGGTCATATCCCTCTTCGTGAATGTCGGCTTTGTCTACGGCGCCTGGCAGGCGCAGCAGCGCGCCGACAGGCTGGCCCACGCGGCAGACGTGCAGGCGCAGGAAGTTGTGGAGCGCCTAGAACTGGACAGCGCCCAGCAACAAGCGTTGGAACGAACGCGAGATGCGCTTCAGAAGCGCCGTCAAGCTGATCGCGACGATGGAGCGCGCCAGGAGCGGCAGCGAGCCGTCCTCGAGGCGCTGCTGGAGCCCGACTTCGACCGCGCTCAGCTAAAGGACATGCTGGAGGTGGATAGCGCGCAGCGGCTCGAGCGCTGGCTCGATATGAGCGAGACCGTACATGCCTTTTTGCAGCAACTCGATCCCGACCAACAGCAGGCGTTCCTGGAGTTGACAGAAAGTGACCGCGGCTGGCTAAGGGCGCTGTTCTTTCCGCGGCCGGACCAGGCAGGTGATTGATCTTTCTTTGAGAACGCGCATAACCTTCCCCTCCCTGGAGTAGACCGGAGCCAGCCCCCGGAACCTCGGTCCGCTTGACTTGCTCGGCTACTCCATTCGGTACAGGTCTGCGGATGTTGCTGCTCGGCCCTGCCGGCTTAGAGCAGCAACATCCGCTTAAGCGCTGTGGAGCGGTTGATCATGACGAGCGAGAGAGAGTTGGCATTGAACGCGAAGGCCTGGCCCTTCGAGGAAGCACGAAAGCTTCTCGCTCGCCTTGATGGCAAAGTCCCTGAGAAGGGCTACGTCCTCTTCGAGACGGGCTATGGCCCCTCGGGTCTGCCTCATATCGGAACCTTTGGCGAGGTCGTGCGGACGACCATGGTGCGCCATGCCTTCGAAACGATGTCGGATATCCCGACCCGCCTCTTTTGCTTCTCCGACGATATGGACGGTCTGCGCAAGGTGCCGGACAACGTTCCCAATCAGGAGATGCTGCGCGAGCACTTAGGCAAGCCGCTGACGGCGGTGCCTGATCCCTTCGGCGAATATGAGTCCTTTGGACATCACAACAACGCTCGCTTGCGGCAATTCCTGGACTCCTTTGGCTTCGAGTACCAATTCCACTCTTCGACAGAATGGTACCGTTCCGGCGGCTTCGATCAAATGTTGCTGAGGGTGCTTCGCAACTACGACGCCGTGATGGACGTTATGTTGCCGACCCTGAGGGAGGAGCGTCAGCAGACCTACAGTCCCTTCCTGCTTGTTTCTCCGCAAACAGGTCAGGTGCTCCAGGTTCCGATTCTGGCGCACGATCCCGAAGCCGGAACGATTGTTTTCGAGGATGTCGATGGCAGCCGCACCGAGCTCCCGGTGACGGGCGGCAACTGCAAGCTTCAGTGGAAACCCGATTGGGGCATGCGCTGGGCGGCGCTTGGCGTCGACTACGAAATGAGCGGCAAGGATCTCATTCCGTCGGTACAGCTCGCCTCGAAGATCTGCCGCATTCTTGGGGCACGACCACCAGAGGGATTCAACTATGAGCTATTCCTGGACGAGAAGGGGCAAAAGATCTCGAAGTCCAAGGGGAACGGCCTTTCGGTAGAGGAATGGCTGGCCTATGCACCGCCGGAAAGCCTCTCCCTCTTCATGTTTCAGAAGCCGCGCACCGCAAAGCGCCTCTACTTCGACGTCATCCCTCGCACAGTGGATGACTACCTGACCTTCCTCTCGAAGTTTCCTGAGGAAGAGGCGGCGAAGAAGCTCGAAAATCCTGCGTGGCACATTCACGAAGGCAAGCCGCCAGCTCAGGTTCCCCCGATTACCTTCTCGCTTCTGCTCAACCTTGTCGGCACGGTGAATGCTGACGAGCCATCTGTCATCTGGGGCTACATCAGCAGCTATGCACCTGGGGCATCGGCGGAAAGCGATCCGCTCCTGGACCGCATGGTGTCGCACGCGATTGCCTACTATCGCGATTTTGTGAAGCCCACCAAGCGGTACCGCGCGCCAGAGGAGATGGAACGTCGCGCCCTGGAAGAACTGCTGCAGGAACTGGGGAAATTGCCCGCCGACAGCGACGCGGAGACGATCCAAAACCAGGTCTACGAGGTCGGCAAACGTCACCCCTTCCCGAGCCTGCGCGACTGGTTCAAGGCGTGCTACGAGATCCTGCTCGGCCAGGAGCAGGGCCCGCGCCTCGGCTCCTTCTTCGCTCTCTACGGGCTGGAAAACTCCAAAGCCCTTATCAAAGAGGCACTGGCCCGATAAACGACAGTAAACTGTGCCTCAGCGAAACCGGAAGTCCTCGGCAATGATCCTGTCGCGGGAAAGGCCGAGGCTCTGGAACTGGCGCCGCATGTCTTCAACGAATGCGGGCGTTCCACACAGCATGACCGCGTAGTCGTCCAGGGGCGCGACCGCTTCCATGACCTGGGCAGCCGTCAGGCGGCCGCGAGAGGAACTGTCCCAGAGCTCATAATCGACATAGGAATCAGCCTCCTCCACGCTCTGCCGCAACTCCGCATCGTAGGGGGCAGCCCCTTCGTTACGCACCACGTACCAGAGCCATATTCGGCGGAAGTCGTTGTTCGTCGCTTCGAAGCGGAGCATGGCCAGGAAGGGCGTGATGCCGATGCCCGCACCAATGCACACGAGGCGTCGATAGCCTGCATAGCGATGCGGGGTAAAACCGCCGAAGGGTCCGAAAACCTCGACGGGTTCGCCTGGCTCAAGGTTCGTGAGGCGTCGGGTGAAATCTCCAGCCATCCGAACCGAAAGCCGCAGGTCACGCTCTGTCGGAGAGGAGGAGATTGAAAAGGGATGCAGTTCCCACCCTTTTCGATCCTGACCCGGTCGATTGACGAACACGAAGGTGCCCGGCTCGTGAAGTACGCGCCGGTCCACCGGCCGCAGACTGATATCCAGTGTATCGTCCTCCAGTTGGGTCAAGGACTGAAGGCTGTAGTTGAAGCGTGGTGCGACCCAACGATAGAGCAGCGCCCGGTAGATCCAGGCTCCTAGCCCAACCAGCAGCAGAAACCACATCCAAAAGCGAAGTGGCTCATAGGCTGCGATGGTCGTGCCCTCCTCCAAAAAGCTGAGACCTGCGCCAATAAGGAAAATCGGCCCGATCAGAGTGTGGAGGGAAAGCCAGCCTTCGTAGCTCAACCATTTGGCATAGGCGAGGCCGGTCCAGATCAAGAGGGCGATCAAGGCCAGAGATTCAGCGGTTGCCGCATCCGCCGACCAGAAGGGAATGAGGAGGTCACCGACGGAGCCGCCCGCCTCCATCACCACCGGTACCAGCAGAATGACATGAACGACGACGGCACCTACCGCCAGCGGCGCAAGCTGACGATGCAAACGAATGGCGCGATCCAGACCCCCGAAAAGCGGCTCGATCATCCGACTGCGGGCGGTGGCAAGCAGGATGATGGCCATGAGCGCGACGCCCCACACGGACAGCAGCAAACTTGGCCCCATCCAAGGCCAGAAGGCGTGAGCATGCGCCACCTCCTCGCGACCCAAGAACCATAGCAGGGTCGTGATGCCCAGCACGGCCAAAACCAGCCGCCATCCCGGAGAGACTGAAGCTAATCCAAAACCCTTGCCTCTTGCCGGAGCCACCGGCATCGGAAAGGTCGGCGGCGACTTTTCGGTCGTGGCCACAGGGCGATCCTCCCATCCAAATTTCTTCTTCGGCTACAGCCTCGCAGTTTCGAAATCGTCCATTCGCTGCGTAAGCTGACTTGTGCCGGCAGGGCATTGAAAGACTCGTGACCACCGCCGCCGATTCTCGCTTAGATTGAATTCTATTACGGCGAGCTACGGGCTCTCACAAGCCAATTCGCTTCTGGCATTCGATGCGATTCGATCTGCCCCGACCTCCGGCCAGATCAACTTCAATTAAACTCGATCGAGCCAGGAGACCAGGCTTGCCGGTCGGTAGAGGATCAGCCGGGTAGTTCTTCTGGAAGACCAACCTTTTGCAAGGCCTGCCGTTGGCGCTCCGCCAAGCGCGCGGTGTCGAAGTCGGCAATGAGATCATGGAAAAGCTGGTACCAGTTGATCTCAGCCTTCAGATGCATAAAGACTGCGCCCAATCCGATCGCAGCGCGATCCATCAGCACGAATTCCCGGGGCGGTTTGATGCCGCCCAGGCGACGCAATTCCTTGTGAACCCGACTGATCGCTTCCGCCCCAGCGGCGCCGCCAGATCCCTCGAGGATGGGTTGTTCTCGATCTTCCAGCAGAGGACCGTAGACGAAGCGTGCCCAGATGTTGAGGGCATCCACCAGCTCCGGATTGGAAGCCGCCAGCTCGAAGCCCCAGATCCGATAAGCGTGAATGGCAAGATCACGATCATCGTCGCGAATAGCCCGATAGAGCTCGATCACCCCCTGCACGAAATCCGGCCGGAAGACGCGGATACAACCGAAATCCAGCAGATTGATCGAAGCGTCATCATTTACCGTGTAGTTGCCGAGATGCGGATCTCCATGGATGACGCCGTAGTAGTAGAAGGGTGTGTACCAGGCGCGAAACATGTTGTAGGCGACCTGATTGCGGAGCTGCTGGTCGGGGTGCTTCGCGATGTAGTCCAGCAGCCGCTGCCCCTCCAACCACGTCATGGTCAGAAGCCGAGGTGTTGTCAGCTCGAGAAGCGGCTCGGGTACGTGAACCGCCGGCTCCTCCGCCAGCATGTGGCGGTAAAGGAGCATGTGACGAGCCTCGCGCTCGTAATCGAGCTCTTCCGTCAGGCGCTCGGTCAGCTCCTTGTAAATATCGGATGTATCGATGGCTGGATCGTAGCGACGATAAGCGGCAAAGGCCCAGCGAAGTTGCTGGACATCCGCCGCCACGGCGGAAGCCATATCCGGATACTGCAGCTTGACGGCGAGCTGGCGCCCATCCAGTTCCGCACGATGAACCTGCCCTAATGAGGCCGCCGCCGCGGCCTCTCGTTCGAAGCGGTCAAAGCGCTTCTCCCAGCCTGGCCCCAATTCCGTGCGCATCCGTCGCCTCACGAAAGGCCACCCCATGGGAGGCGCATTCGACTGCAATTGGCGTAGCTCCTCGGCGTATTCGCGCGGCAGCGCGTCGGGGATCGAAGCGAGGATCTGCGCCGCCTTCATGAGCGGCCCCTTCAGCCCTCCGAGGGCGGCCTTGAGATCGGCCGAGTGTCTTCCCCGGTCGAGCTTCCGGCCGAGAACCCTTGCGCTGGCCAGCTGCGCCGCCAGAACCCCTACTTCACTTCCTACTTTAGCATAGCGACGCAACCGCCCGCCAAAACGAGCACCTTCGTCGTGAAAGACCTTCTCATCATCTTGATTTGCCATGGCAAACAGATTGGCCCTCGGAAGGCGCAAGTCCAGCGCTACTCCTTGGCGCTCCGGACTCGCGCAGGCGCTCTGACACTTGGCGGTGCGGAATTCCGACGATTACGCTCTGGAATCAAGTTCCTCCAGCTCATCGATCATGCCTTCCACAACCGCAAGCCCCCGGCGCCAGAAGGCCGGATCAGATGCGTCCAGTCCGAAAGGCGCCAGGAGTTCCTTGTGTCGCTTGCTGCCTCCTGCCCTCAGCAAATCAAGATAGCGATCCGCAAAACCCTCATGCGCCTGTTCGTAGACAGCGTAGAGGGAATTGACCAGGCAATCGCCGAAGGCATAGGCGTAGACGTAAAAGGGCACGTGGATGAAATGCGGCACATAAGACCAATAGATCGCATAGTCGGGATCAAGATCGAACGCCGGGCCCAGTGCTTCTCGTTGCGTCTCCATCCAGTGGTGGCCTAGCTGCTCTGGCAGCAGTTCTCCCTCGCGGCGCTCCGCATGAACCCGTGTTTCGAACCGGTGGAAGGCGATTTGGCGAACCACGGTGTTCAGCATGTCTTCGACCTTCCCGGCAAGCATGACCCGACGCCGTACAGGATCAGTCGTCTGAGCCAGGACGGCCCTGAAGGTCAGCATCTCGCCAAAGACACTCGCCGTCTCGGCCAAAGTGAGCGGCGTACTTGCCAGCAGCAGTCCTTGTTGCTGGCCGGCCAGAACCTGGTGCACGCCATGCCCCAGCTCATGGGCCAGTGTCATGACATCACGAACGCGGCCTTGATAGTTCAGCAGCAGATAAGGGTGCGCCGATGGCACCGTGGGGTGCGCAAAGGCGCCGGAAGTCTTCCCCGGACGCACCGGCGCGTCGATCCACGGCTTCTCGAAGAAGCGCCGCCCAACGCTCGCCAGTTCGGGCGAGAAGGCAGCATAGGCTTGCAGAACCGTGTCCCGGGCCTCCTCCCAAGGGATGCGGCGATCATCGCTTTCCGGGAGTGGTGCATTGCGATCCCAGTGGGCAAGCTTATCCAGCCCCAGCCATCTGGCCTTTAGCCGGTAGTAGCGGTGGGAGAGCTGTGGGTAAGCATCCACCACGGCCTCGACCAGAGCATCCACCACCTCGTCCTCAACAAGGTTGGCGAGGTTTCGGGAGGATACGGGGCGCTCGAAGCCCCGCCACCCATCCTCCAAGGCCTTATCTCGCGCCAGGGTATTGGTGATGAGAGCAAAAAGGCGCTCATGTTGCTTGAGCCCCGCGCCAAAGCTACGCGCTGCGCTTTCCCGCAAGCTGCGATCAGGCTCGGTCAGCTTGTCCAGTATCTCGGTCTCAGACAGCTTCTCGCCGTCCAAGTCGAAGCGCAGGCTGCTCATGGTCTCGTCAAACAAGCGGGTCCAGGCAGCGCGCCCAGTCACCTGCTTCTCGTGGAGCACGCGCTCGACCGAATCCTCCAGCTGATAAGGACGCCAGGCGCGCTGATCGCGCAACCACGGCTCCCAACGTAAAAGCGCCGGTTCCGCCAGCTTATCCTTCAGGACAGACTCATCGATCCGATTTATCTCGAGGGTGAAGAACAGCAGCAGGCTGGAGATGCCTGTCACCTTCTCTTGCATGGCTTGATAGAATCGACCGATGTTCGCGTCGCTCATGTCGGCAGAGTAGAGCAGCTGAGCGTAGGATATGACGCGCCCCAAACACTCTTGCAGCCGCTCGTAGTCAGTTATTGCCTGCGCCAAGGCAGCTCCATCGCTAGAGGCGAGCCTGCCTTGCCACTGCTCGGCGAAGCGTCGCGCTTCCGCTTCCACGTCGCCCAGGTCGCGCTTCAACTCGGGCGCATCCGGTGACGTGTAGAGGTCGGAAAGATCCCACTCCGGAAGCTTTCCCAAATTGGTCGCGACGTCTGACGAGTGGATAGCGGCAGGGTTTGTCATGTTGCTCCGGTCGGCTTGGCGTTCACAAAAGGTCTCTGGCATATAGGCCAGAGGCGTTTCAGCGCCAAGGCTAGCCAGTTCAGCGGACAGCCCGTGAAAGGGGAGCAGATGGATTATCAACGAGCGACGAGCCTGCCGCAGATCTTGTTCAAGCAAGCTCAAAAGCTCGGCGACCAACCCTTTCTCTGGGCGAAGGATGAAGGTGAGTATCGCCCCTGGTCCTGGTCAAAGATTAAGCGCCATGTGATCTGCCTGGCGAACGCGCTGATCCGGCTCGGTGTTAGCCCCGGAGATCGGGTTCTTCTGGTATCGGAGAACCGGCCTGAGTGGTTCATTGCGGACTTTGCCATCATGACGCTGGGTGCCATTACGGTACCGGCCTACACCACGAACCGCGCCCGCGACCATCTGCACCTGCTGGAAGATTCAGGAGCTTGCGCGGCGATCGTTTCCAATCAGCAACTCGCGAAGCCCCTCTGTGAAGCGCTGCAACAAGCGCCCGATTGCCGACACCTCATCACGATTGAAGAGTTCGAAGAGGTAGGCGCAGGACCTTCGGCCGAGGTGCACGCTTGGCAAAAGCTGACGGAAGAAGGCGATGAGGACGCTACCGAGATCGAACGACGTGTAACCTCGATCCGCCGCGAAGATGTGGCGTGCCTGATCTACACCTCGGGGACGGGCGGCGCCCCAAAGGGCGTCATGTTAAGCCACGGCAACATCCTGGCCAACTGCCTCTCCGCCTATGATCTGCTGGAAGAGTATGGTCTTGGCCATGAAATCTTCCTGTCCTTCCTACCGCTGTCTCACTCCTACGAACACACCGCCGGCCACGTCTTCCCCATGACGATCGGGGCGGAAATCTACTACGCTGAGGGGGTGGAGGCATTGCTGCCCAACCTTGCAGAAGTGCGCCCGACGATCATGACGGCCGTACCACGGCTCTATGAGGCCATGTATCAGCGCATCAAGCGAGGCCTTAGGAAGGAACCGAGCTACAAGCAGAAGATTTTTGCCGACGCAGAGCGGCTTGGGCGAAAACGCTATGCGGATCCCAAGGGTCTTTCCCTTTGGGAAAGGCTATACGACCCGATTCTCGAGAGACTGGTCCGGGACAAGGTGCGCGCACGCTTTGGCGGCCGCCTCAAGGCCATGATCTCTGGCGGCGCTGCGCTCAATCCGGAAGTGGGCCTCTTCTTCCACGCCTTGGGCTTGCGCATCCTCCAAGGCTACGGTCAGACGGAATCATCTCCGGTGATCAGTGCCAACCGTCCTCACAAGATCAAGATTCACACCGTCGGCCCGCCCTTGAAGGGAGTAGAGGTCAAGCTAGCGGATGACGGTGAGCTGCTGGTTCGCGGCGAGCTCGTGATGCGCGGCTATTGGAACAACCCGGAAGCCACAGAGGCTGCCATTCGGAATGGCTGGCTGCACACCGGCGATATCGCCTCTATCGATGAGGATGGCTACATCACCATATCCGATCGCAAGAAGGACATCATCGTCCTGTCCGGCGGAGATAACGTTTCCCCTGCGCGGGTTGAAGCCTTCCTGACCTTGCAACCGGAAATCGCGCAAGCAATCGTCCTCGGCGATTCTCATCCACACCTCGTGGCTCTTCTGGTACCGGATGAAGCGTGGCTGCGCGACTGGGCGCGGGTTGCCGGAAAGGCCACGGACATCGGGAGATTGAGCGAAGACGCGGGCCTGCGCGCGGCGATCGGTGAAGCCGTCGAACGGGTCAATCGCAGCCTCTCCACGATCGAGCGGGTTCGCCGTTTCCTTCTATTGCCAGAGCCCTTTTCCGTGGCCAACGGCATGATGACTCCGACTTTGAAAGTGCGTCGTCATGCGGTTAAGGCCACCTACGGACCCGAAGTGGAGGCCCTCTTCCGCAGGTAGTCCAGCGCCCAGCACATCTAATTTTACGTGCCGCCCCCTTCTCCTCCGGATGGGGACCAACAACGGCTTCCCACTTTCGACAAGCTTCCTGTATTGTTTCTACATAAGCTGCCGCTAAGGCCTCAATAGGGGGTTTGGGCACGCGCTGCACGAAAGAACGAAAGGGGAGACTTCATGGTAAACTCGCTGCGGAGCGGCCTTGTCCGCTCCTCTCTTTTAGGTGGTTTTGTCGCCGCCTTCGCTACCGCATCAGTAGCACATGCCGATTCCATCACCGTCTACACCTCTTATGAAGAGGATGAGCTGTCGGCGTTTCTGGAGCGTATGGAAGATACCCTTCCGGACCTGGAGGTGAACGTGCTCCGTCTCTCCACCGGAGACCTCCACGCGCGCATGCTGGCGGAGGCTGACAATCCACAGCATGACGTCATCTGGGGGTGGGCGCTTACCTCAATGGTCGACCCACGTATTCTCGACATGCTGGAGCCTTACGCGCCGAAAAACATCGACCGCGTGCCGGAACGCTTCAGAGACCCTGAGGAACGCTGGTTCGCCGTGACAGGCTACATGGGTGCATTCTGCGTCAACAATGACGTTCTTGAAGGCAAAGGGCTTCCCATGCCCAGCTCCTGGGAGGATTTGCTGGATCCCGTCTATGAAGGCGAGATCGTCATGCCGAACCCGGCGAGTTCCGGCACAGGTTACTTGCAGATCGCATCACTTCTTCAGATGAAGGGTGAAGAGGAAGGCTGGGAGTTCCTGCGCGCCCTCGACAAGAACATGGCGCAGTACATCAAGAGCGGGTCGCGCCCGTGTAACGTCGCCAGCCAGGGCGAGTACGCGATCGGTTCGTCCTTTGCCTTGCGCGCCATCAAAAACATCAACGAGGGCTATCCCATCACCATGGTGATTCCGGCTGAAGGCGCGGGTAATGAGCTGGAAGCCAATGCCCTGATGGCGAGCTCTGAGAACAAGGAAGCGGCCAAGCGCTTTCTCGATTGGACGCTCAGCGACGCGGCCGTAGAGGAATACTACACCTGGAAGGAGATCGTAACCGTCTCCGGTGGCCAGATTCCCCAAAGCTTCCTCGACGCGGGCCTTCCAGAGGACATCAGCTCGGTCATGTATGACATGGACTTTTCCTGGTCTGCCGAGAACCGCGACCGCATCCTCGAACAGTGGCAGAGCGAGTTCGAGACCGAGTAACAGCGCCGGCTAACCGGTCGCTTAAAGTGGCGGACGGACTCGCTGAAGCGGCGTTGCCTGGTCGGCGTCGTCCGCCACCTTCCAGATAAAGCGGAGCGTTATATGTCCCTGCGCATTCGCAGCGTGGTGAAGCAATTCGGTAATGTAACCGCCCTCAACCAGGTATCGCTCGACGTCGACGCGGGGGAATTCGTCTGCTTCCTCGGACCTTCAGGATGCGGCAAGACCACACTTCTGCGGGTGATTGCCGGCCTGGAACAGGCAGACGCCGGGGATGTGCTTCTCGACGACAGAAACTTGATCGATGTGCCGGCGCGTCTGCGGAATTTCGGCGTGGTGTTCCAATCCTACTCCCTCTTTCCCAACATGAGCGCCGCGCGCAACATCGCCTATGGCCTGGAATGTCGGCGCTGGGCGAAACAGCGCACGCAAGCGCGGGTTAAGGAAATGCTCGACCTGGTCGCGCTAAGGGATCAAGCGGAAAAGCTGCCCAGCCAGATGTCCGGCGGGCAGCAGCAGCGCATTGCGCTTGGGCGCGCCCTGGCCCCTGATCCTGAGGTCCTTCTGCTGGATGAACCTCTTTCCGCGCTGGATGCGAAGGTTCGAGAGGATCTCCGTCTAGAAATCCGCGCCCTCCAGCAGCGCCTCGGCATTACGACGATCATGGTTACTCATGATCAAGAAGAAGCCCTTACCATGGCGGATCGTATCGTCGTGATGAACGCCGGCCGAATTGAACAGGTAGGAACCGCTCAAGAGCTTTATCACGCTCCAACAAGCAGGTTCGTCGCCGAGTTCATTGGAAGGATGAACGTCATACCTGTGGAAGGCAGTGCCGACGCGCTGCGATTTGCGGGTCGCCCAATCGAGCTCCCAGCTAAGGAACGCGAGGGAACCCCCGCGGTCCTTGGGCTGCGTCCCGAAGACGTGCTGGTACGCCACGGAGATGAGTTTGTGGGCCAGTCGAACCTGCTGAAAGCGCGGGTGAGACAATCCCTATTCCTGGGGAATATCACCCAGCTGCTACTGGAAGTTTCGGACAACGCGCCACCGCTTCTCGCCGAAGTTCATGCTGCCCACGCTTTCGCCCTTCAGAATGGTGCAACGTTGCAAATCGAGCTGCCACCGCACGCCCTGAAGGTGCTGGAATGGCGCTGAGTCAAAGTTTGGGACAAGCCGTGTCCCGTACGAGCCGCCGAACCCCTCAGGACCGGCTGCCCATGGTCATTGCCAGCCTGTTGGTTGGCGCGCCGCTGCTGCTATTCATCGTTTATCCGCTCTCCTTCATTCTGGGCCGCAGCTTTTCCACCGGAGAGGGCTTCGGCTTCGACAACTATGTGTCGATGCTGACCACCGCGCGTTTCCTGCGCATCGTTTATAATTCATTCGAAGTGACGCTAGTCTCCACGCTCCTCGCGGTGGGCATTGCCTACGCCTTTGCCTACGGAATCCAGCGAACGCGCATGCCTGGGCAGAACGTCATGCGCATCGTTGCGCTTGTACCGCTCTTCGCACCTTCGCTCGTTCAGGCTCAGGGACTGGTGCTGCTGTTTGGCCGGAACGGCCTGATCAACCGTACCTTTGGCACGCAAATCGACATCTATGGCTACTGGGGAATCGTCATCGCGATGGTTCTCTACGTCTTCCCATACGCCTTTCTAATTCTCTCGGCGGCCTTGGCCGTCGCGGACGCGCGGCTCTACGAATCGGCAAGAATGCTCGGCGCCGGAGCATGGCGAAGCTTCCGGACGGTAACCCTTCCCTCCACCAAGTACGGCCTGGCCGCCTCCATCTTCGTGTGCTTCACCCTGGTGATCACCGACTTCGGCAACCCAATGGTCATCGGCGCCAACTACAACGTACTGGCAACCGAGGTCTACAATCAGGTCATCGGACAGGCGAACTTCGAGCGTGGAACGGTGATCGGAATGGTTCTTCTGATTCCGGCCGCCGTCGCTGCGATCCTGGAAAAGTACATCAGCCGACGGCAGTACAGCCTGGTTTCGGACCAGTCGCGCCCTCTGGAGCTCCATCGCGAACGCCGGCGCGATCTTGTTTTTGCAGCCTTCTGCTCGTTCATTTGCCTGGCGATCCTGTCGATCGTCGCCGTCGTGATCTTTGCCAGCTTCGTCCATCTCTGGCCCTATCGCATGACCTTTTCCACGCGCCATTACCAGTTCGATGTCCAGAACGGGATCCAGCCCCTGTGGAACTCGATCTACATCTCGCTGATGGCCGCCGGCCTGGGGGTCGTGGTCGTGATGGCTGCCGCCTACGTGGTCGAGAAGTTCAAGTCGCCCGCCAGCCGGACGATCTATTTCCTGTCCATTCTTCCGGCGGCAGTACCTGGCATGGTGCTCGGCCTCGGCTACATCCTTGCCTTCAACAATCCGTCTAACCCGGTGTACCTGATCTACGGCACCCTGGTGATCATCGCCATTGCCAACGTCTATTACTACCATGCTCAGGGATTTCTGATCGCCTCCACATCGCTGAAGCAGATCAGCAGTACCTTTGATGAGGCCTCCGCAACACTTGGTGGGACCCGGCTGCAGACTCTGCGGAAGGTCACTTTGCCCTTGATGGCACCGACCCTCATTGGCGTGGCGGTCTTCTTTTTCATGCGCTCGATGGTAACGCTGTCAGCCGTAATCTTTCTGATCACGCCGCAAACTCAGGTGGCCGCGGTTTCAGTACTCCTTCTGGAAGATCGCGGCGCCACCAACCAGGCAGCGGCCTTCTCGGTCTGCATCATGGTGACGGTCGTAAGCGCACTGCTGCTGGTGCGCCTTCTCCTGCGTCTTACGGGAATTCGGGGGCTCCGCTTAATCCGTTAGGGTCGAGCGTGTCACGGCAAAGACGCTTGTGTGTTCGCCGTGCCCACCCCTAACTTCCAATCTGGAAACATTGAGACGGATTCAGGAGGCGGGAGAGTGGCACAAGGCGCATTTCTATCAACGGCCTCTCTCGCTGCCTTCTGCCTGATTCTACTTGGAGCCTGTTCCACCGATGAAGAGTTGCCCCCTCCTGTGGTGGCAACACCTGTTCAGCAAGCCCGTCCGCTGCCGCCTCCCGCGGAAGCCCCAAAATCCCGCCTGCTGATCGCAGCCGCCTCCCCGGAAGCCGACGAGGCGGAGGAATCCACTGAAGCGCCAGAGAGTGCCCCGGAGAGTGAACCTGCGACACCAAGCGCTCCTATCCCGCGCCCTCCGGCTCCCTCGCCGCCTGCTGCGGAAGTAGCAGTACCTCCCGCCCCTCCTCAGAAACCCCAGGCCAGCGCTCCCACTTCCCCGGTAGAGGAAGCGACACCTCCGGAAGCAGAAGAGGTGTCGCAGATGGCGGAGGAAGCAAGCACTGCTCCAGAGCCCTCCTCAGAACAGGCTGATCCGCCCCAGGAAGATGATGGCGGCGAGCAAAGCACGGAACTGGAAGAGATAGAAATCGAAGACCAGCAAGCGGTCCTGCCCCCAGGAGACGCGCCGGAGAGGCTGCGTCTTCAGTTTCAGGCGGGCGAGGTCGAGCTGACGGAGGCCATGCAGGACCAACTGCTGCAGGTTGCGCAACAACTGAGGACGCACGAGGAGGAGCGTATACAGCTTCTCGCCTACGCTTCCGGTTATGAGGAGGACATCAGCCGGGCGCGGCGGCTCTCCCTGGCTCGAGCTCTTGCTGTACGGGCCTTTTTGCTGGACCAGGGTATCCGCTCAACGCGGATGGACGTGCGCGCCCTCGCGCGCAGTGAGGGGAACGCGCCAGCGGACCGGGTAGACGTCGTACCTCAGGGTGAATAGCAGCGCGATTGAGCTGGCCGATCTCACTGCGTGTGGTTGGCGCACACGGCACCCGTGGGATCCCGCGGAAACTTCTTGTTTTAGATTAATCACGATCCGGTCTAGGCTGCGGCGCCGGTTATGAACAAGAGCAGCTTGGGGCAATGACGCGTCCGCAGACCTACCTGATCCGCATGGGCATTTTTCTTGCCCTCGTGCTTGCTGCAGCGGCAGCGCTTTATCCGCAGCTATCGGATGCCTTCTTTGCCAATGCCGTGCTGAACGGCATGATTCTGGCCGTCCTTCTGCTGGGCATCATCTATTCCTTTCGCCAGGTACTGCTCCTGCGCAACGAGATCGCCTTTATGGCGCAACTGAAGCGGGAAAGCAGCGGAGGCCTGATCTTCCCCGGACAGATGACGCAGTTGGAGGCGCCGCGGCTGCTGGGGCCGATGGCGCGGATGCTGCGTGAGCGCAAGGGACGGATCACGCTCTCCACCCTTTCAATGCGCACGCTCCAGGATGGGATTCGCCTGCGCATCGACGAAAGCCACGACATCTCGCGCTATCTCGTAGGTCTGCTTATCTTCCTCGGCCTGCTCGGTACCTTCTGGGGGTTGGTCGAAACCGTGAACTCAGTGGGACAAACAATCGGATCCCTCTCCCTCGCAGGAAGCGACCCAGGCACACTTTTCGGCGAACTGCAGGAAGGCCTCCAGCGACCGCTCGGCGGCATGGGCACGGCCTTCTCCTCCTCTCTCTTCGGCCTGGCCGGCTCGCTGGTGCTGGGCTTCCTCGAACTACAATCCGGCCAGGCGCACAACCGCTTCATGAACGAGATGGAAGAATGGCTCTCGGGCATGACGCGAATCAGCGGCGGCGGCTTTGCGGGTGGCGATGGAGAGGCATCGGTGCCAGCCTATCTGCAGGCGCTGCTGGAACAGACCGCCGACAGTCTCGCCAGCTTGCAGCAAACCATCCAGGCAGGCGAGGAAGACCGACACGTCGCCAACCGCAATCTCGTTACGCTGACGGAACGCCTGACCTTACTTACCGACCAGATGCGCACGGAGCAGGAAGTGCTACGCCGCCTGGCGGAAACCCATGCCGCCATCCGCCCCTTGCTCGCCCAGATCAGCGACAGCAAGTTCTCCTCTGGTGAGCTGGATGAGGTAACCCGCGATCATATCCGCAGCATCAATCTGAACCTGGGCCGCGTGGCCGACGAACTGCGCGGAGGCCGCGAACAGACCGTAGAACAGATTCGCAGCGAAATCCGCCTTCTGGCGAGAACCATTGCAGCGCTGGCGGAAGAGGGTTGAGCGGGACGAGACTAGATGTATTCGCTTAACCGCAGCGGCAGAACGCGTTCGACCAACATTTGGCCGGGCTTTGTCGATGGCCTGGCGACCCTGCTGCTCGTCGTCATTTTCGTGCTTATGGTCTTCGTCATCGCGCAGTACTACCTCTCGGTAGCTCTCTCGGGGCGCGACGAACAACTGGCACGGCTCGACCGACAGATCAGCGAACTGAGCGAACTACTCGCCCTAGAACGCACGACCAGCAGCAACCTGCGCGACACGCTGGACAGCCTAACGATGGAATTCCAGGCCTCCGTCGAAGTGCGGGACGCACTCGTCCAGGAGTTGGCGCGCCTCGAGGAGCAGCGTGATAGCCTGTCGGATCAGCTCGCGGGGCTGATGCAGGAACAGGAAGAGACGGAAGGGGAACTCCTCGCCCTGGCGGAGAACCGCGACGCCCTCCGCCAACGCTTGACCGAAGCGGAGCAGCGCGGGGATACGCTGGCGATCGATCTTGCTGAGGCGGAGCAAACGATCGAAGCGGATAAGGAAACGATCGAGACCCAGCTGGCCGAAATGGCGCTGCTCCGTGACATCAGAGAAGAGCTTGAGCAGCAGGTCGCAGAGCGGGAGCGTGATCTGCGGGCTACTGAGGCACTGCTCGAGGCGAGCCGTGCTACGCTGAATGATTTGGAGCAAGAGGTTGCTCGACAGGCCGCGCGCCTCGCCCAGCAGGACGAAGAACTTACGCAGACACGCGAAACGCTATCCGAGACCCAGATTGCGCTTAGCGAAGCGGAAGCAACGGTAGCTCGGCAGGCTGAAGAGATTGCCTCCCAAGCTGACGAGATCCAGCTTTCTAGCGTGACGCTTGAACGCCTGGAAGCGATGTTGGCCGCCAGGGAAGCGACCCTGGCCGAGCGAGAGGAATCTCTCCAGGCCCGAGCTCAAGAACTTGCGCTCAGCGAACAAACTTTGGAACGCGTGCGAGAGCAACTGGCCGAGCGTGATCGCCGGATCGACGAGTTGGAAGCACAGCTTGCAGCCCTCGACGAAAGCAATGAGCAGCGTGCAAGCGAGCTGGAGACGATCCGTGCAGCGCGCGACGCGCTGATGCAGCGGCTGCAGGAGCGCGCGGCACAGCTCACCCAGCAAGAGCAGGTGTCAGAAGAAGCGCAGCAGCGGGTCGACTTGCTGAACAGCCAGATCGCGGCCCTTCGTCGGCAGCTGACCAGCCTTCAGGCGGCCTTGGAAGCCTCGGAAGAGCGTGAGCGCGAACAGGAGGTCCAGATCGCCGATCTCGGCAGGCGCCTGAACATGGCCTTGGCAAGCCGGGTTCAAGAGCTTGCTCGCTATCGCTCAGAGTTTTTCGGCCGGCTACGGGAAATTCTGGGGGATGACAATCCGGATATAGAAATCGTCGGCGACCGCTTCGTGTTTCAGGCAGAAGTTCTCTTTCCCAGCGGTTCCGATGCCCTGCAACCCGAGGGCCGCCAGCAAATCCGCCAGTTGGCAGTCTTGTTGCGCGATCTAGCCGACCGGATACCCGATGATATCGATTGGGTGCTCCGAGTGGATGGTCACACAGACCGTCGCCCTATCGCGACACCCGACTTCCCATCGAACTGGGAGCTCTCCAGCGCTCGCGCAATATCGGTCGTCAGGCTATTGCTGAACGAAGGCATCCCGGCCAACCGTCTGGTCGCAGCCGGTTTTGGGGAGCACCAACCGCTCGACCCACGCAACACCCTCGACGCCTACGACCGCAACCGCCGCATCGAGCTCAAGCTGACGGAGAGATAGGAGCAGTGCGATCAAGGATGCTTAGCGCTTGTTCGCCTTGAGAAATCAGAAAACGAGCAAGCTCTTTCCGGTTCTTCTCTAGCTTCAATCGATGTTTTTTTGACGGTGCCGATTGATAGCGCTTGATGATAAGGGGCAGGATACGAACAACTTCGACAAACGAGCGAAGGTAATAGTACCTTTCAATGACAGAGCGCTCCACTTCCGGCAGAAAAGAGCAGATCCCATCCAAGTATTCAGAAAGCAAAAAGCTTTCTAGCTCAGTATATTCAGCGAACTTGCCTCCCCTTCCCAGGATGTGCGTCCATGGCGCTGCTACCTTCACCAAATCGTATCCCAGGCGGGAGCTAGATGCTTTCCCCCAGTCGATAAGGTAAAGTCGCCGATCCTTCTCGGAAATCAAGATGTTCCCGGCATGCGTGTCGCCATGGGCTAAGGTGGGTGGCGTAACAGCTTCAATCTGGCCAAGCTTATTGGCCCCTTGCGCCACATTCCGTACTATCCCTAGCAAGCGCTCTCGATCTTCATGCTCCGCAAAGAAGGCCTGAATGGCATTGTTCAATGCATTTGCTCGTGATCTTACCGCAAGGCCACGATCAGGCTTTAACCAACGTTCCTTCCAGATCTGCTCTTTTGCTGCCCAGCCGTTAAATTCACCCAACCTGCGAGCAATGAGTTCATAATCGGTGAGCGTCTTGGGCGGCCGGCATCCGTGAAGATACTCGAGATACAGGTGAATGTTCTGCCGATCTGAGTAGTGAACGCCGTAGCATCGAGCCAGCGTCACACCACCCAATTCATCCTTTCCGGCGAGATGCAAGTAGATGGCGGCTTCCTGTGCCCAATAGGCAGAGGAGGAGCTTCTGCTGCCGCCGGCAGCCAAGACCTTTTCAAGGATCTGGCGTTGGGGACTTTTCCCAGCATCGCAATAAACTAGATGATGGGACAGACTACTTGTAGCATGCCCAGAGCCGCGCCGCAGAATACGCGAGTCCACCTCAACCTGAGCGGCATCGAGAGAGCTTGCCAATACCCTTCTCAAACCCAGATGCTGCGGAGCATTCTCCCCCTCCGCCGCTTCCCGCCTAGCGACCCGAACATCCGCACCGTCGCCTGGGCCCCGAACGCTCTTCAGGTCCAGGCGGCGTGACGCCGCTTTCACGAGCTTCAGATGATGGCGCTCGGCATACCTTGCCGCCCGACGCCGCAGTATCCTCCTTAAAGCAAGTTGGCCTGATGACAAAAACGCGGGTGCACCTGCTCTGCAACGATTTCCCCAACGCCTAGCGGGGAAGGCTTCGAAGGACATGCCGATCTAAAAGGCGGCCTTGTCAGGCCGCCAGTGCGTCCAGTTCCTGGAGCAGTGCCTGGCCCATGGCTTCGGTGGACACCAGAGTGGCACCTTCGGACATGATATCAGCGGTGCGAATGCCGCGGGCGAGCACCTTCTGAACTCCCTGCTCCACCAAGTCGGCATCCTCTGGCAGATTGAAGGTGTAGCGCAGAGCCATCGCGAAGGACAGGATCGTCGCCAGGGGATTGGCCTTGCCCTGCCCTGCGATGTCTGGCGCTGAACCGTGCACGGGCTCGTAAAGTGCACGGCGGCGGCCGGTATCATCGACATCCCCCAGAGAAGCCGAGGGCAGCATCCCCAGAGAGCCGGTCAGCATCGCGGCTGCATCGGACAGAATATCGCCGAAGAGGTTATCGGTAACGATGACATCGAACTGCTTTGGGTTGCGGACGAGTTGCATGGCCGCGTTGTCGGCGTACATGTGCTCAAGCTCCACGTCGGAAAAGGCTTCCTGGTGCAGCTTCGTGACTTCCTCGCGCCAGAGAACCCCGGCCTCCATCACATTGGCCTTTTCGGAGGAGGTAACCTTGTTCCGGCGCTTGCGCGCCAGCTCGAAGGCGACGCTTGCGACGCGGCAGATTTCGGAGGTGGTGTAGACCTGCGTGTTGATGCCGCGACGCTCGCCGTTACCGAGATCCTCGATTCCCCGTGGTTCTCCGAAGTAAACGCCGCCGGTCAGCTCGCGAACAATCATGATATCGAGGCCCGATACGATCTCAGGCTTCAAGCTGGAAGCCTCCACCAGCGCTTCGAAGCAAAGCGCAGGGCGGAGGTTGGCGTAAAGTTGCATCTGCTTGCGCAGACGCAGAAGACCTCGCTCCGGCTTCCGCTCAAAGGGGATCTCATCCCACTTCGGCCCGCCAACCGCGCCAAGAAGCACGGCGTCGACGTTCATCGCCTTGTCCATGGTTGCATCGGCGAGCGGCACGCCGTGCTTGTCGATCGCGGCGCCGCCCACAAGATCTTCGCTCACATCGAAGGATACGGCGCGCCGACGGTCCATCCACTCGACCACTCGGCGCACCTCTCCCATGACCTCCGGGCCGATACCGTCACCGGGCAGTATGAGCAGGGACTTGTTCGCGGTCATGGGCTTTCCTCTCCGGAAGTGCAGTTCTATCTGGCCGCTTTGGCTATCCCAATCTAGCCAAGGCGACAAGGCTCAAGCACGCCGCGGTGCTCCATCTAGCTGCCTTTGAAGGAGGGCTGCCGCTTTTCGGCGAAGGCGCGCGCGCCCTCCTTTTGGTCCTCCGTCGCAAACAGCAGCTGAAACGCCTTGCGCTCCAGCATCAACCCGGCTTCGAGCGAGGCATCCATCCCGGCAAGGAGCACTTCCTTGATCTGCTCGATGGCCAGCGGCGGCAGGGCGGCAATCTTCTCTGCCATCTCAAGCGCACGTGGCAAAACCTGCTCATCTGGTACCACTTCGCTCGCAAGGCCCATTTGCGCTGCCTCTGCGCCGGAGATCGGCTCTCCCAGCAGCACCAGCTTCATCGCCCGGAACTTCCCGACCGCGCGCGTAAGGCGCTGAGTTCCTCCCGCCCCCGGCATCAGCCCGACGCGCACTTCCGGCTGCCCGAAACGGGCGTTCTGTCCCGCCACGATGATGTCAGCGTGCATCGCCAACTCGCAGCCACCACCGAGCGCGTACCCATTGACGGCTGCGATTACCGGTTTCGGGCAGGCGGAGATGCTTGCGAAAAGGCGATGAGTTTGCCGTCGCATCTGTTCGACTGCCGTGAGTTCGGCAAACTCCTTGAGATCCGCCCCGGCCGCAAAGGCCTTGTCATCTCCCGTCAGTACGACCGCCCGAACCTTGTCGTCCCCGTGGATGCTCTGGAACTCTTCGGCTAGGCGGCGGCGGACCCTCATGTTGAGGGCGTTGCGCGCCTCTGGGCGGTTGATGCGCAGCATTACGACTCCCTTCGCCGGCATCTCCCTGACGACTTCGCTCATCCCGATCCTCCCAAAGTTCTGCTATAGAATTGAATGGACTGCAGAAGCCTAGATGACAGGCGCCCGTAACAAAACCACGGCAGCCAACGATCGTCTGGGTGCACCCTCATCTTTGCGCACCGACGGGAAGAAACGCTTATGGCTCTGGATCCGCAAACCCTCGAACAGCTACTTGAAACCGTCCGTCGCTTTGTACGAGAGCGGCTGGTGCCGAATGAGAGCAGGATGGCTGAAGAGGATGCCATACCGCAGGAGATCGTCACCGAAATGGCGGATCTGGGTCTTTTCGGACTATCAATTCCCGAGGAATACGGCGGGCTCGGGTTAACCATGAGCGAGGAGGTTCAGGTTGCCTTCGAGCTCGGAAAAACTTCTCCGGCATTCAGATCCCTCGTCGGCACCAACAACGGCATCGGCTCCCAAGGTATCGTGATCGACGGCACCGAGGAGCAGAAGCGCAAGTACCTGCCCCGCCTTGCCACCGGCGAGTTGATCGGCTCCTTTGCGCTGACCGAACCAGATAGCGGATCGGATGCGGCCTCCCTGCGCACTAGCGCACGCCTAGACGGCGACAGCTACGTCCTGAACGGCACGAAGCGCTTCATCACCAATGCACCGCAAGCGGGCATCTTTACCGTGATGGCGCGCACGGATCCCGATAGACACGGTGCAGCAGGCGTTTCGGCCTTCATCGTTGAAGCAGGAACCCCGGGCTTGCGGCTCGGCAAACGGGACAAGAAGATGGGTCAGCAGGGCGCCCATACCTGCGACGTGATCTTCGAGAACTGCCGCGTCCCGACGAGCCAGTTGATCGGCGACGTCGAGGGACAGGGCTTCAAGACCGCCATGAAGGTGCTGGACCGGGGCCGGCTGCATATTGCGGCAGTTTGCGTTGGGGTGGCCGAGCGGCTGATCGCCGATTCCCTGGCTTATGCGAAGGAGCGCAAGCAGTTCGGCAAGGCCATCGGCGAGTTCCAGCTGATCCAGGCGATGCTGGCCGACAGCCGCACGGAGGCCTACGCCGGGCGCTGTATGGTTCTGGATGCGGCTGCACGTCGGGACGCGGGGGAGAACGTCAGCACCGAGGCCAGCTGCTGCAAGCTGTTCTGCACCGAAATGGTCGGCCGGGTCGCGGATCGCGCCGTTCAGATCCACGGAGGCGCGGGCTATATCGCCGACTATGGCATCGAGCGCTTCTATCGGGATGTGCGGCTGTTCCGGCTCTACGAAGGCACCTCGCAGATCCAACAGCTCGTCATCGCCCGCAACATGCTGCGCGACTAGCAGGATCGACAAGTTCCCCGCTGGACCACCCGCTGTCGCGGGGCGTGCAATGCGCTGTCCGTCAAAGTAAAATCCATTAACATGGCCTACTTTAGAGAAATGCGCATATGAGTTGGCACGGCCGCAGGCGCGACGGCTATCACCACGGGAACCTGCGGGACGCCCTGGTGACCGCCGCCCTCGACCTCTTGGCTAAGAAGGGACCGACGGGCTTTACCTTCGCCGAAGCGGCGCGGGCAGCCGGCGTGAGCGCAGCCGCCCCCTATCGACATTACCGCGATCGAGATGATCTCATGGCGGAGGTGGCGCGCCGCGGCTTCGAGCTCTTTGCTACCGATCTCTCCAAGGCGTGGAACGAGGGACGGCCGACACCTCTCGAAGCCTTCTACCGCATGGGCAAGGCCTACCTGACCTTCGCCCGGAAGGAGCACGCCTACTACATTGCCATGTTCGAATCCCAGATCCCTCACTCCTACACCCCGGAGCTGCAGAAAGCGGCCGACGGAGCCTTTGGGGTCTTGCGGGAAGCTGCAGCGGCGCTGGCGGCTACGCTTCCCCCAGACAGGCGCCCCCCTTCCCTCATGATGAGCCTGCATATCTGGTCGATGGCCCACGGCATTGCCTCGCTCTTTGGGCGTGGCGATGAAGCGCGCCGCAGTCTGCCCATGGAGCCGGAAGAACTGCTGGAAGCGGGCGTCCTCATCTATCTGGATGGGCTTGGCTTCGGGAAAAATTCTTCCGCCTGAGATCGATTTCTTTGATGGACTTTCTTGACAGCAACCACCCCCTCAACCAGATATGTTAATGTTATTCACATTCACATTGGGAGAGTGCCATGGAGTTGGTTGAACGCATCGACGACTACGGCAAGCCGGCCTGGATCGGGCTTATGGTCGTCGCCTTTATTCTCTTCTGGCCGGCGGGTCTCGCGATCCTGGCCTATCTACTCTGGAGCGGACGCATGGGATGCTGGAAAGGTGGCCCCGCACGTGGGCGATTCAATAGAGAGAACTGGAATTGGGGACGCGGAAAAGCAGCGTCCAGTGGCAACAGCGCCTTCGACGAATATCGCGAAGAGACGCTGCGGCGGCTTGAAGAAGAGCAGCAGGAGTTCTTCGATTTCCTCCAGCGCTTGCGCAAGGCCAAGGACAAGGCCGAGTTCGACCAGTTCATGGCAGAGCGTCGCCGGGGTGCCGGCGGTACCGACGAAAGCCACAGCCCTGCACCGCAGCCGCAGAGCTGAAGCAGCAGAATAGCAGGCACTCGTGACTGTGATGCGGCGAAGGGTCCCGTGCGAGCGGGACCCTTTCTCTTTGGCATCGCTCTTCGCGAGGCACCCGCGCACTCATGCCGCCCTGCCCCGAACATTTGAGAAGATCATGCCGCTCTTTGGCCTTGTCGGCATCCGGTTGCGAGGCATGGACAGGTCTTGCGGGAGCACCTCGTACTCCATCTCTTCAACCAGCATGCGGGTGGCCTCACGCATGAGGGCGACCGTGAATTGTTCGCCTGGGCAGCGGTGCGTTCGTGAAGTTACACCTGCTCCTTGGGGAATGAAGTCGTAACCCTGGCTTCTCCAGGTAAGGCGGCGGTTCGGGTCGAAATTGTCCGGGTTCGCGAATAGCCGCTGGTCGTGAACTGTGCCGTAAAGATCAAGTAGCACCCAGTCACCCGTCTCGATGGGATACCCGCGCCACTCGAAGTTCGCGACGGCAATGCCGCCAACGAGAGGAAAGAAGGGGTAGAGGCGCCGTACCTCCTCTGCGAAGAACTCATAGGCCGCGTCATCAGCGCCCAGGAGCTTGTTTCTCCAATCTCCCTGCTCTTGCAGGGCCATAGCGGCAAAGACGATGAAGCGTCCGATGGCCAGCGTCGGCCGCAGAATGTTGAGGATCTCGACCGCAGCTGTCTTTTCTGGAAGCAGGTCACCCTTGAAGTCGCGAAAGCGGGCAAGTTGGACGATTGGTGCTTCCGGCGGCAGTTGCACCTGTCCGTTTCGGATGCTCCGCACGAGCCCTTCCAGATGGCGTTCGAGCTTCCGCCGGCGCATGAGCGCTAGCAGCACCGACGGGTCTATCCGTCCGGAATTTTCCACCATCAGGGCCAGGATAGCGGCCATTTCCTCTGCCGAAATCTCTTCGTGAGGAACCCCGGTCCATCGGCAGATAGCCTTTGTCATTACCAGATGGACTTCGTCCAGCAACACTATCTGCGGGCGCCTCATCCATTTCGACAGCGCCCGACGCCATTCCTCCCGGAAAAGGCCCACCACTTCGTCTTCCGCCCTGTCATTCATCAGCAGGTCGACAAAGAGCGTCTTTCGATGAAGATGAGCTGCCCCGTCGAGCTGCTGGACCGAGCCCTTATCCTGGAGCAAGCGTAAAGTGGTGGGTGGGAGAGCGCCCTGCCGCGTGAAGCGCCCTCCCTCATAGACCATCTCCGCCGCTTCGGCGCCTCGCGTACACAGCACGGGGCGCAGCATCAGGCGAGTCAGGAAGCGATCGCTTTGCAGCCGATCGCAACGGCGTGAGATGAAATCATAGCCCTCCCGTAGGAAGGGCAGCGTGTGGTCAAAGCCCTCCAGACGGGGAACCGGAGTGGCCACGGCCATTTCCTTTCTCCTGCCGGGAGCGGAGGAGACCAGGTAAGGCCGATATCGCTATTCAATCACGCCGCACGCAAGCCGATCACCCGCGTCGCCGCTTGGCTGGCTCGTGTAGTCATCCTCGCCCGCGTGCACCATGAGAGCACGGCCGCGGATCGCGCTATCGCCGTCCAAGGTAACCATCGAGTTGAAGACCTGCGCCCTGAGCACACCGTCTTCGCCAACATACTGGTTTGGCATGTCGCCGGCATGGCTGCCACCTTCGACGAGATAGCCATGTTCTGCGTCGGTCGGGTTGTAGTGGCCGCCAGCCGACTCGTGGCCCGTCTCATGATCGCAAGCGCCTTCCTTATGCACATGGAAGGCTACCCACTGAGCCTCGGGCAGGTTCGAAACCTCGACTTCGATCAAGACGCCGTTCGACGTCTCTGTCAGGCTTGCGCTACCGTTTCCTTCGCCCTCGGCGTCCACAAACTCCGCAGTCGCGCTGGCTGTTTCTTGCGCTACGGCGTGCGGCGCCAGGGCGAGCGCGAAAACGGCGGCAAGGGGCATGACTTTCATGGGGATCCTCCTGTGGCTGCTCCAGAACGAATCGCTGCGAGGCGATCCGCCTTCGTGGTCAACCCTCCAGCCAGTGGGAGGTTTCAGACGACCGAGAAAAAGCCGGTTACATCCTAAGGCGTCTTGGGCGGCCTCGCGCCCCAACTCAAAGTCGGCACCTGACCGTAGCGGCCCAGCCTGATAACAAGGAAGGCCTTGAGTCGGAACTTAACGACCTGCCTTCCACACCGCTTGCTTTCGGAGAATAGCGTGTCCACCAGCCGTGAACTCGGCCTCATCTGCGGGAAGCTAGCCCCGGGCCCCAACAACGATATCTGTGACGTCCCCGGTGTAGGCGTTGGCCACTGCACCTTGCGTCAGGGGGACATCAACACCGGTGTTACGGCGATCCTGCCTCACGCCGGTAATCTCTTCCGGGAGAAAGTGGTCGCTGCGAGCCACGTCATCAACGGCTTCGGCAAGAGTGTCGGCCTCGTTCAACTGGATGAGCTTGGCACCCTGGAAACCCCGATCCTTTTGACAAACACCCTCTCGGTCGGCACCTGCGCGACGGCTCTGGTGCGGCATGCTCTCGCGCAAAATCCCGATATTGGCCGAACGACGTCGACAGTGAACCCGGTGGTGGCGGAGTGCAACGACGGGCCACTCAACGACATCCAGGCACTGGCTGTCACGGAGGCCCACGCGCTGCAAGCAATCGAATCCGCTAGTGGCGGCCCGGTCCTCCA
>Ga0079223_10000135_pt1 | contig 28995 bp, 30 predicted proteins | sample Stecom2011_FD_75072 | JGI IMG/M metagenome (GOLD analysis project Ga0079223, IMG submission 75072) | Agricultural soil microbial communities from Utah to study Nitrogen management - Steer compost 2011 | ecosystem: Environmental > Terrestrial > Soil > Agricultural land | place: USA: Utah...
GACGTTGGCCGATCCTACGAAAAGCTGTGCGGGGAGCTGGAAGGAAAATTCGTTGTCTTCGACGAACAATCAAATATCTGTCTCAACCCGTTCGATCTCATCAAAGACTACGACGATGAAGCGGACATGCTGGTTGGCCTGATCGAGGCTATGGCAGCCCCGAACGAAGGCCTGGATGATTTCCAGGTAGCCCAGCTTCGCAGAATCATGCAGGAACTGTGGAAAGAACATGGAAACGATCTGACGATTGATAAGTTGGCCGCCAAGCTCATTCAAGAAGGCCGAGCAGATCTCGACAGTCAAGCCAGTGAAGAAAAACGGATCTCCGATATCGGGTACCAGCTGTTTGCCTTCACCAGTCGCGGTGAATACGGAAAATGGTTTAACGGCAAGAACAATCTCGATATTGATAACCGCTTTGTAGTCTTGGAGTTGGAAGAGTTAAAGAGCAAGGAGCATCTTCAGCAGGTGGTTCTACTGCTTCTAATTTACAAGGTTCAGCAAGAAATGTACCTGGGGGATATGAGAACTCGCAAACAGCTGATCGTGGATGAGGCGTGGTCACTACTATCCTCCGGCCCGGTGGCAAAGTTCATTGAGGGCGGTTATCGCCGCTTCCGTAAGTACAACGGGGCGGCCATGGTCATCACGCAGGGCATTAACGACCTTTACACGAACGAGGCCGGCCGGGCGATTGCGGAAAACAGCGCAAACAAATGGTTGCTGTCTCAGGAAACCCAAGCCATCGACAGTGTCGCAAAAGAAAAACGTCTGCCGCTCAAAGAAGCAGGTTACGAGCTCCTGAAGACCGTACATACGCAAAAAGGGCTCTATTCTGAGATCTTCTTCCTGTCCAAAGCCGGCGTGGGTATTGGCAGGCTGATCATCAGCCGATTCCAGCAGCTGCTCTACACCACGATGGCCACCGAAAAAATGGCGATCAAAGCCTACCAGGATCAGGGGTACAGCTTGGTTGACGCCATTGAAAGAGTAATTGCTGACGAAAGAGCGCATAACGCCAGCATGCAGAAGGCCGGCTAAAGGGTAGCCGCTGGTATTGGACTTATTCCCAAGCAAACTGATTTTTGGACAGAACGATGACAGAGAAAGCTGAAAATATCCCTTCATGGGGAAAAGGACTGATTGCGGGATTAGTGATCACCCTGTGCGTTCAGGCTTACGCATACTTTAACCTCAAAGAACGTATGGAGAGGAGCGAATCTCTGGTGATTGTAAATACAGCGGATATCGCGGAGAAGCTGAGAACCGGCCAGTCTGAGTTGAGCGCAAAAGAAGTTTCTGAACGAGTTCAGATTATCGTGGACGAACTCGCAAGTAACGGAAAGGTTGTCATCAGGGGAGAAGCTATCTGGGCAGCTCCGGATCACCTAAAAATGGATTTTGTGGAGTAACAATGAAAGTCTTTCTGATGAAGGGTGTTCTGGCACTGACTGTTGTTCTGTCATCTGGGTATCTGTTTTTCGATCGTTACTCTATTGGCATCGACAAGCAGGTGGTCAAATGTCTGCCCTACACGTTTTATCTGTACGACAACAAAAACCAAGACGTTCAGAAGGGCGACTATCTGGTTTTTAATGCCGAGGGCATGGGACCTGTGATACCTGATGGCCAACTTGTCGCGAAAAAGATTGCAGCGGTCGCTGGCGATGTTGTCTCCATCTCTTTCGAGCAAACCACCATTAATGGTGAAGTCTGGGAAAATGGGGAACTACACGAGCCTAAAGACATCGATATAGACGCAGAAAGCCTGATTCGAACATTTACAGTTCAAGAAGGCGAGATTTTCACTATGGGAACTTTGCCGACATCTTGGGATGGCCGCTACGTTGGCCCTATCAAAAAAGATCAGATCATCGCAAAGGCTTATCCGATTTGGTAATGACCTTTCACAGATACACAGTCTAAAAGCCGCCCGAAAAAGCACACCTTTCAGAAACATGGCGCTTCAAAATACCGATAGAGTAGGAAAAAATCTCTAACTGCCGGTATCCCATGAAGCGTCTTGTTATTTCCCTATGTTTATCCCTGCCAATCACCGCTTTTGCTCAGTCCTCTGTGCAAAACGCGATTGATGCAGCAAAGCAAGCAGCTGAAGTCCGAGAGAATCCTGAAGCCTATCTGAGCCCTGAGGCCGTGTCGGCCTTGCAGGGTGCAGAGATCCCGGAAGCAGCTATGCGGATAGCTCAATCCATCCAGAAACGCGCCCACGATGATCTGAATGAAAAGCTGAAGACCTTTGAGTTCATGGAGGCCGGGGTGGATCCGGAATATGCCGAAGGGTCAGGGCCTTTTGGCAACAACCAGGGCAATGAATCCATCCTGAGAACCGACCAGACAACCAGTGTGGCGTACATCAGCTTGTCCTTGCCTGACGATGTGCTCAAGCAAACCCTCTTGTCACTGACCGGCCGGGAGAACGCAGTTGCCGTTATCCGAGGGTTTGTTGAGCCCGATCACAACATCATGCAGTCGATGTATGCGCTCAAAGAACGGATAGATCTGCTTAACCTTCGAGACACACCGAATGTTTATCTCGATTTCACCCTGTTCGACGAGCTCAGCATTCAACGGGTACCGGCCTTCGCGATCTTCGATGGAGAAGAACCGCTGGCTTATGTCGATGGTTTGCCAAACTTCGAGTGGATTGAAGGCCAGATTGAGGACGGGGAAACCGGGTACCTCGGTCAAAAAGGTGCCATGTTCGAGATCGCTGAAGAACACTTCATGGACACGATCGAACGCCGGATGAACCAGATTGATTTCGAGGCGCAAAAAGAACGGGCTATCGCCAATTACTGGAACAGTCGCGGCCGCGAGTATCGCCACCTGCCCAAGGCTACGGAGACGACCAGCTACTACCTGGACATGAGCATCACCGTCGATGAGGACATTGTCGGCCCCGGAAATCATGTGGTCGCGAGAAGAGGGGATACGTTCAATCCGCTGGAGCTGCTTCCGTTTAACCGGTTCGGGATCGTTTTCGATGGTACTGACGAAGCTCAAGTTGAATGGGCGGTAGAGCAGGAGCGGCAAGCGATCAACAGGAATCTCATTCCCATAGTGATCTTTACGAATTTCAGCGTTGAGGGAGACCCCTGGGAAAACCTCGAAAGCCTACAAAAGAAGTTCCAGACCAATCTGGGCCAGCTCATGAAGCCTATCAAAGACAGATTCCAGATTGAAGCTGTGCCGTCAACATTTGAAGAGGAAGAGAAGATGATGAAGGTGACGGAGGTGGCCCTTGATTAAGAGGGTCTTGTTGGGGCTTGGTGTCGCAAGCCTTCTGTTCTCATCCGGACTGGCTCAAGCGGACACAGCGGGCCCCTCAGGCTCAACGTGCCGGAGCGCACAGGTGTTTGAGCGAATGTTTACCCAAATTTGCTGGTCGTGCCTGACGCCGATCCGAATGATGGGTATAGATTTCTTTGGGGGTGATGTTCCCTCGGAGGCTAAAAACGACATCATCTGCGACTGTGACGGTGTGCCGGGGATCCCGTTTGCGACCTGGCTGCCAAGAGAGCTGGTCGAAGTGGTTAAAGAACCCGGATGCTCACCAACATTGGGCGGTACCTCGCTTCCCTTTGCCGGAAATGACTGGGGGAACGATAACGGAAAAAGCTCAATGAACGACAACGACCGAGAGTATCGGAATGCCCACAAATTCGCATTCCCGTTGGGCGAAATGTTGAACATGGTCGGTGGGTGCCCGATACAGGCCAATGAGCTCGATCTGCTCAACATGACTGAATGGTACCCAACGTGGCGGGACGACATGCTGGCTGCGGTCGTGTTTCCGGAAACCCTCATATTTGCCAACCCTGCTGGCTTGGCTGCTTGCGCTGCGGACGCGGCAGCAACAGGCCTGGCTGGTAACGAACCCTCAAGGCTGGGGTACTTCTGTGCCGGCTCATGGGGAACCGTATACCCAATGGTTGGAGGGGTATCCGGCGACAACGGGAAAGTTGATCAACACAGTCTTCTTGCGACAAGAGTGATGGCGCTATCTCATCGCCTTATGACGGCCGGCAGATCCATCGGAAATCGATGCAGCCGTCCTCTTGCCCTGACTCTCCCAAGGGATCAATACAAGTTCCAGCACTTCTGGCCACACCCGCAGGCTAGCAGCAACCATTACATCGGCGAGACCAGTTACAGGTGGGGCTCACATCGTTCAAGTTTAACGAATGACACCCTGAAGGTTGTTTGGCGCTGGGAAGATTGCTGTCTGAGGCCGTAATGAAAAAGAAACTGTTAATCGCGTTTGTCGGGTTATTCACTGCACATTGGTCGGTCGCACAAGAGCCAGATACCTCTTGGGTTAGGGGGTTAGCCAATGAGTCATTCAACAAATCGGGTGATGCCGCGCTCTGGGACGGCGCAAATCAACAAGATCAGGAGTACCTGTTCGGCAAGCCCAGTGATGACGACAAAAAGGCGCTCGATGACGCTCGGGCCGGGTTTAACGATGAAGAGCTGTTGAGTGAGGCCGGGAGAAAGTACACGGCTGACCTCTCTCAAAACACTGGCGACAATCCCTTTCAGAGCGGATACGGATTGTTTGAGAGTTCACTCCAATCAGCCGACGGTATCATCACCATCGATAGCTATGGGTGCGAAATTGTCAGAACACCCAACTCTGAAATGCTTTATGTGCCCGATGCGCCAGTCGGCCAGAGAATCAAGTTTGATGGCCAGCGTACAGAAGGCGAGAAAGGCTGTCAGCCTAGTTTTGTGGATGCATTTGGGGCGACCTGTGAGCTTCAAACAGACCAGGTAAGTTGTCAGCAATTCGATAATTCACGGGTTGTTAAAGGCAATGTGTCAGCGTACAGCGTGTTCCAGGATAGATACCTTACCTGGTCAAACGCACAGCTGAATCAAATCCCCGAGTGCGGCGATACGTTTAGCTACGAGCGGGATAACAACATGCTCGTTAATGGCAGCTTCGAGCAGCCGGGGGCCTACGGGAGCATCTACTACCCGAATAACATTGTTCCGGGCTGGAACTCCGTGTCACGGGGCCGTATTGAAATGTGGCGCAACAGAACCGTTACTGCCGCCCATGGAAATACCATCGTTGAGCTGAACGAAAACGGTGATAACAACGGGATCTATCAAGATGTGAGCGGGTTTGTGCCAGGGCAAACTTACAGGATCAAATTGATGCACCGAGCGCTCAAGTGGAATGGAGAAACGCTTGACGTAAGAGTGCGGAATTCCAGCAATAACAACATTGCTGTAACCAAAGACACCTCTTACAGCAATTTTGGGCGATCCGTGACCAACAGGTGGACTGAGCACACAGCGACATTCGTTGCCACAGAGAGCTCACATCGCATTTACATACTAGCAACGAACCCCGGTTCCGGAAAGCACGGCAACCTGCTCGACCATGTGCGCTTGTTCCCCGAATACTGCCGGAAAGTACCTCAAATTACGGTAACCCCAAGTGTCGCAAAGCAAGAGCTATCCCCGCTGTTCAACGGCGACAACCAGAACAATGTCTGTTGGATTGCCGGCGTTGACGCTGTCTGCACAAAAGATGCTCGACAGCGCAATGCCGAGCTCGAATCCATTGCTAATATGATTGGCGCTCGTACTGGCGTTGATCAGAAGTTCCTGGAGCTCTTTGGATCGTGCGAAGAGGCAACCATTCAGAACTCTGAGACGCTGAACCTCGGCTTCGACAATGAGCAGCGATGCTCAACAGCCGTGGATCCGACGTTTGATGCTTGTGTGCTATCGAGAAATGTCACGTTCGAGCCGGATTCTCTGAAAATAGCCACCAATGAATGGGTAGGCTCAGACCGCTGTGAGCGGGTGATAGACAACCTGCCCAGCTATCAAAGCTCATGTTCCTTTGACCTTGACCAGGTTACCAGCGACTGCCTGATTGTCGACGGCAAAGAGGTGTGTTCCTGTGAGAAGTTTGAGGAAGAAACGGGTGAGGAGATCTCTACCTGTGAGGAAGGCTACATCGGCGTAACACCGGAAATGGCCGCTCGTCTGGATCATCTGACGAATGACGATATCGGCATGTGTGCGCCAGTGGAGGAAGGGCTGAAAGCTCAGTATCTCCCCGGTGATAACGATTGTGTCAATGGAACGCTGCAAACTGGTCTTTTTTCATCCTGCACGCTGGATGAACCAGAACCCGCTCCTGAAGTAACCCCGGTGCCTCAATATCAGTGCCAGAGCGGTTACACCCTTAACACCAGCACCAACCAATGTGAGCTACAGGAGTTCAGGCAATGTCCTTCAGGTTGGCAACCGGGAACGGGCGGAGGTTTCGGTCTTCCCGGTGCGCCTATAGGGAGCTGTGTGGGAGACCAGAGTTACTCAACGCAGAGTGCTGCTCTCAATGCAGCTCGAAGCAAGAACCCAGACGGAGCCAGTACGTTAGAAATGATGTTTTCGAGAAGGTGGAAACCGGTAGCGTGGATTCAATACTGTCCATCGGGTACGACTCTATCTCCGCATGGCAATTACTGTGTGCGCAATACCGCCCCTAAAATAATTACAGGTTATTCGTGCCCAGCACCTAACAGTGGTGAATGGTTTTCTTTGACGAATTCGTACCAATACGTATCAGCGACTCATTCGTGTGAACTCACCGTCAAGCGCCCAGCCAAGGGCCCTCACTGCCCAGTTGGTGAGCCATCAGGGTTAGTGGATATGCAGACTCAGTGGGACGACCCAATGGCCTGTATTCATACACCTGAGTCTGCGGATATCAACATGCTGATGCCGAAGAAGACGATGGAAATCCTGCTGGCGAGTAACGACGACGATTTCAACGCCTACGTGGCCGGCCAGGCTGAAGGAGAGGGTTATTCCCCTCCCAGCATTTTCTGCCAGCCGGATTACTACCCCTACACCTATCAAGGTGATGATCTGTGCATAGGGTCAGAGCTTATTGAACCGCTGGCAACCTGTGCGCCCTACGAGGAAATCAAGGCAACCTCACCGGCCTGGGGTGTCAGTGACGATAAAGTGGTTACAACGCTGAATGTAGGTCAGATTACCTGCGAGAGATACGACCAGCAGGTGTGCGACGATGCGGGGAACTGCTTCAATCAGGCAGAATTCCCGTATACCTGTAACCAGCTAGAGTCCGATTCGACTTGCCGCTTGTCCGAGGTAGAAAACGCAGAGCAGATGGAACACCCACTTGGAATCTTTAACGCCTTTGAAGATCGCGTCTATTCCTGCCGGGTAGAAGCTGAGATTGAAGACAACTACACAGAAGATGTGCTCGATTGCGGCGATAGCGGACTATTCCGTTGTATAGAAGACAATTGCTTTGAGTTCGATCGCGAAGCAGATCCCGGATTTGCCGAAGCCATGGCGCGGCTCGCCATCGTAAACTCACTGCCTGATGACATGGTTTGCTCCGACCCGGACGATATGAACACCTGTCAGTTCTTTGGGGGTAGAGAGTTTGATTGCAGCTACGGCGTTGGTATTGCTCAGCTTCTTTATGGTTGTTGCCCTGGAAAGGAAGCGCTATTGAATCCGTTCTCAGGTATCTACAACGCTGCGCAAGTCATGACCAAATCCCTTGAGATGGTTTACGACCGGGTAGAAAAAAATGTTGTTGATGCATTCGGTAACATAGGCCCTGTCGGCCAAGGCGGAACTACACTGGCAACATCCAATGCCAAAGCATTTCTCCAGATCAATCAAGCGATATTGGATGCTGTTCCTGGCTGGCTCGTGAATCAGTGCGATTCTGGAGCATCGTTGATCATGGATCACGCCAAGAATGAGCCGGACGTAGAAGTGATGCACTATGGAGGATCCTATTGTTCCGAACGGATAAGCTTAGGGTTAACTAAAGTTTGTGTGTCCCGTCGTCAGCACTACTGCGTGTATAACACACCTTTCGCGAAAATAGTTATGGACGCAGCAGCACCTCAGTACGGTATCGACCGCCGAAAGACTGGCAGCGGCGATTTCTTTGATTGCAGAGGGATCACAATAGAGGAGGTGCGAACGCTGGATTGGTCGAACGTTGATACGGAAAGGCTTACAGTCATGATGGCGAGGACGAATAATCTGCCTCCGTCCAATCTGGACTTCAATTTTGGCGTCCAGGATATGAATGTGGATGAGTTCAAGGATCGCGCAGATTACGACCTGCCAGGAGGGTGGTAAGAGAACAGTGAAGCGTAAAAAAGCCCGGATTTGATTCCGGGCTTTTTTTTGGAATAGAGCTGGCGAGTGTCAGCTGTCGGTGGTAACCATCGTTAGCCGGTCGCGGCGACAGGCTCAGCCTGGCTTTTTTCTTCAGCCGCAGGTCCATCCTTAGGTGTCTCATCGCTGGGAGCTGGAGTTTTCTCGCTCTCACCAGCGTTGCCGGCCTTGTGGAGTGACCGGGAGCGGTTGTAAGTATCCCGCACCTGGTTGGCCAGTTTGATCAGTCGGCGCTGCCAGTCATACTCACCACGCAGCTTTTGTTTGTCATCAAATTCTTCAGCCAGCCAGAGGCAATCGAGCAGTTTGGCGATCTGGTCGAGCTTGAGGATCAGTTGCAGGAACTTTCCACCCATAGGGGAGGAATAGGACACTTCCTCGGTCAGGGGGTCGCTGTACTTCGGAACGCCCGTAATGCCGTTGTCGTCGCGGATTTTCTGAAGGCGAGCCATTTCGCGATCCATCAGATCATTCATGCCTTCAAATTTCTCTTTGATCGAGACATTCAACTCTTCGGCCGTGTCGGAGTCTGCGGACACGATCCGGGCAACAATCGACAGCGAGTACAGGTTGCGGAGCACCTCTTCATAGGTGCGGTTAAACACCTTCTGAGCGCAGGGTGTATCGAGCGTGACGGCCTGAACCAGGGCCGGGCGGCTGATGTTTTGATTTTGGGACATGACACATTCCTCGTATTTTGATGGCTTCATGTGAGGTCATGATCACTATAACCAATGTATATCACGTTCGAGTTCCGAAAAGCCGACCTTTTTTGGGGGGGTTTCAGGTCATCATTGCCTACGATTTGTGCTTAAATAAGTCTTAATCATCCCATTGGGATGCTAAAGCAAGCTCTCAGCTCTATGAGAGTCGGGATAAATCCCACGCCAATACTGGCGGTAACCCCATAGGGGCATTTTGCCCTGAGGGGTCAGAATGCCCCTTTTTTTAACCCCTTAACAGAGGAGATCTAAAATGAGGGGCATCAATAAAGTAACAATCCTGGGTCGCATCGGACAGGATCCTGAAGTGCGCTACACCCAAGGTGGAGATCCCATTGTTACGCTGAGCGTCGCAACTGACGACAGCTACACCAAAAATGGGCAGAAGGTTCAACAAACCGACTGGCACCGTGTTGTCGTCTTCGGACGAATGGCTGAAGTTGCTGCCAACTACGCAAAGAAGGGCGACCCGATTTACGTGGAAGGTAAGCAAAAAACTCGTAAGTGGCAAAACAAGGAAGGCCAGGATGTCTACACCACTGAAGTCCAAGTGACTCCCCGTGGTGAGCTTCAGCTGCTTGGTGGTCGTTCCAATAGTGGTAGCGACCAGCAGCAAAGCCGTCCAGCCCAGCAATCCGCTCCCCAGCAGCAAGCCGCTGCAAATGCGCCGGCTCCTGGTGGTTACGCGAACTATGACGAAGCGTGGGACGATGATGTGCCCTTCTAGCATAGTTTAAGGCTATTAGATATACCTATCTGATAGCGAGTGGATTAGCCCGCAAGGGGTGTGTAGCATCCCGGCGGGCCACAAGGCCTCTGGGATGCGTGTTTTCAAACATGACTTCCAAAGGAGGCACTATGCCTATTACGATTTTCGGCCCTGATGGGGAAGCTCGCGAATACCTGACTGTCAGCGAACGACTGCCAGAATTTCAGAAACGCTTTCCGATGGATGACGGGTACCGGGTGATCCGGACTCACGAATCTGCTATTGATTTTGGATCCTCAGTCCACAAGATCTGGATTGAAGCGCTCCAGGCCGGTAAAGATCCCGTCCAGTTGGGCTTGCCGAGACTCACCGGAATGGGTGTGATCTTCAAGGCAGAGCTCTACAAAGACGATACGCTGATCGCAAACGCTTCAGCGTACAAGAATGTGGCGAACACAAAAGATTGGGAAGCCGGTGAAACCGCGTCTTTTCAACGATTGATGGCTGCCACTGGCCTGGGTGGAAGTGACCTGGATGCTGACGATCAATACGATCGGATCACGTCTGGGCTCGAACAACCCAAGCCCTCCGCTGATCGCGAGCAAGCACCTGCAACCGAAATGGCCCCTCCGGCTGTTGAGGCACAGGGCAAGCCCGCACCCTCTGACCAACCGGCTCCGTCTTCTGAACCCTCCACGTCAGAAGAGCAACCCAAGCCGAAAGCTTCTCTAAAGGCTCCTGTGAGCGACACCGATGAAGAGGTCAGGCCTCAACTCCTGAATCAGCTTAATCATGTCGCCTCGCTGGCCGGTGAACCGGTACCAACGGTCTCAACCAACGCAGAAGCGAAGAAAGAGATCAAACGGCTTACCCGGAAAGCTCAGAAAGGTTAAGCAGATACGACACCATCCATTTGGGTGGTGTCGAATTCTCGAACAGAGCTCCTGGCGGGCTTCTCTCTCAGCGTATATTGATGCCCTGAGAAAGCAGTCTGCAACGGAATTTACTCGCTACGCGGGTGAATCTCTCGATCTTCGAGAGAAACTACTCGATATCCGAGTAGACAACTCCTCAATGGAGTTACCAGCTCGATCTCCGAGCCTTTGACTCCTGAACGGAGTTTTGTCTTCCCGATTGGGAAGGTGGCTATCAGCACTCTTGCTGCTAGTCATTCAGCGAAACCCACGCTGAATTCATTTGATAACGGGATGGGCACCCGAATAAGGATTTAATGATGATCAGAGTGATTATGCTTTCTGCGATTGTTTTTGGTGCAACTCAGATGTTCAACGGACTTCAGGATCAGTGGACTACCGCTGCTGAAGATCGTCACCAGAACATTATGAATGTTGTGAGCCAATAACACGGTTGATTAGTGACTCAGGGTTCCTCCTGAGTCACCCCTGAGAGCCTGCGCGTCGGGTTCTGAGGGGTGACTCAGTTGGAATTCAATAAAGAGGAATTAATCGTGAAGGCTATTTTCGCTCTGGTTATCGTTGTCGCTGGCGCTGTTTCTTTTGCTGGTGCCAACGCATCCAGCAATGCGGAAACTATCTTCAGCGCACACCATGATCGTCTTGAGCAGGCTATGAACTATTAAGGCGATCGCCGGGGGTTCCATATTCTGGGGCCTCCGGCTCACTTCCCACGTATTCCTACCAGGACAGCCATATTATCCGCGGCTGGCCTGAGCGGTACCGAACCGCACGAATCAACCTGCCTCGCAGGTCTGAAAGGTCGCTTGCACCTCAAGCAAGTCGGAGCACGCCAAACTGGCTGCTTCATCCCATGAACGATCAACGCTTAGCGAAATGATCCTGGCTATTCCAGCCTGAAACGAACCCGGCAGGGTGAACCCCCTGTCACAGGGTACGTTTGCGCCTGCCTCAATCACATTGGAGGCCTCCATGATTGGTGTCATTGAAAAAACCCCGATTGCAGATCTGATCCCCCTGGGAAAAGGCTTGTTTCGAGGTGAAGGCGAGCAGGGCAATCAAACCATTCGATTCCTGATTCGCCTTGATAAAGACGGTCGTGTGTATGTGCTCAGAGCTGTCGTAAGAAGCAAAGCAGCTGCATAACCACGTCAATTACAGATATCCCCCTCCGTTGGAGGGTGGGCTAGTGAACCCGGCAGGGCAGAAGTTTCCCTGTGGGGAGCGCTGTCCAGCCAACGATGGAGATATTGAAATGAATGCCAACCACGTTGTTATTGAAGATCTGGATCTGACCTTTTCTTATAACCCGGTTTCGTTCCTGGATACCTACCAAGAACGAATTGGCAACCAGGTAATCTGCGGTTACCTGACAGATTCTGTTGCACCTATGAACCCTCTGGAGGATTGGGATGGCGTTGGTCGTATTTATACGGCGCACCGACATTCCTCCTCACATGCAGACATGCAGGAAGCCCTGGGTCTGGATTCAAATTGGGAACCTGATTTTGATCTAGTCCATGGACACCCGGAACGCTTCAGAAAAGCGTGGGTTCTGGCAGCAGCGAAGGATCCTGAATTTCAGGATTGGTGTTACAAGAACGGCCGGCCACCAAAGTATGCCGACCAGGATCGTCTGGACGCTTATTACAAGCGGAAAGCAAAACGATTCTGGAAGGATACAGATGGCGAGCTGGGCCCGGACTGCTACTGGATGACAACGATCTGGAGCTTTGAGATCACAGATTCCGTGCTGGAGAAATTGTGGCACGATCTGAACTCAGAGGGACTGATTGGTGATCCGGATCGGGTCTCACTGGATGTATACGAGCATTCCGGTGTTGCTTACTCGGTAAGTGGAACGGGTGCAGGTTGCGCCTGGGACACAACCCGAGGTGGTGCTGTTTGGGTTCCTGATGACTGTGCGAGAGATGAAATCGATCGCAGGGCTCCTGTCTACGCCTACGGAGAGATCGTCACCAAGAGATCGCCGGCTGGCAAGGTATGGGCTTTTAAGCTTCATCAGTCACCTGATATCACCTCGATTTGGTTCAGTAGTTGGGGATCCGCGTTCAATGCGCTGGAGACCGCTACCCAAGTCAAACGAGAAAAGGATCAAGCAACTCCTGAGTGGGATGAGATGGTTCGCAAAGGACGACGACTGGCTGTCACTGAGCTGGCTGCCGAGGGTGCTCAGCTCTACACGGATTTCTGTAATGGTGCTGTGTACGAAGTCGTCATTGAAACTTTCGAGCTTTGCTCCTGTTGCAGTGCAGCAAAGTCAATCGCATCCGAGCGACACGAAGAGTGCTTCGGTAGTGAGGACGCGGAAGAGTCGTTAAAAGAAAGTTTCTTGCAGGAAGTAATAGCAGCAACCAAGCGTGTTGAATCGCGCTGATTGCAGACTGTCGAGGTCATGAGACCCTGACTCAATAGGGGTGGTCTGGGCCGGCATTGCCGGCCGAGGTCATCACGATCAAATTGATTGGTTACTATGAAGGAGCATTTTATGACTGAATTAATGATTCGCCCATCCGGCATACTGAAGCACGATGACTGTCCTCGCAGTTACCAGTTGCAGTATGAAATGGGCCTCAGGACTGAAGCCGTGAGCATCAACCTTCCTTTCGGAACAGCGGTGCATAAAGCGGCAACAGACTATCTGATGGCTGACCATTACTCGCAGAGCTGCAATGTCGTGGATATCTTCAAGGAGACGTTCACGAAAGAGATCGAAACCTCAATCATCGAGGTGCCGTCCACAAAGTCCATACAGGACTATTTTGCGATCGGTGAGCAGTTGGTTGAGCAATTCCCGGAAGCCTGGGATAAGAGCGGGTTAATGTTATGTCTGGACAAAGATGGGAAGCCGATTGTCGAAAGGCGAATGAAGGCAAATCTATCGTTTGGCCTTGTCCTGAACGGACAGCCAGATGTTGTCGCGCTGGACAGCGAAGGCGATGTTTGCGTGATAGACATTAAAACCCCCGCTCAGGTCTCTGATCCATTGTTCCTCAAAGCCTCTGACCAGTTAACCTGTTACCAGATGCTTCTTGAGTACAACGCCAGCGATCTTGGGATCGACGGCGTTCAGAAACTTGGTTTCATGGAAGGCGTAAAACGTGCAATACCGAAAACAGGTCGTGGTGAAGGGCCTGGTTGGGAACCCATTCAATTGGCCCCGGCCAGAGATGACTCAGATCGGCAGGATTTGATTCAGAAAGCCCTGGAGATCAAACGACAGCGCGATACCGGATACTTTCCGAAGCGTTCTCGGATGGCCTACAACACACCCTGTACGATGTGCGATTTCCGTCATTACTGTGTGGAAAAAGATGCTTCCGGCATTGTTTTTCCGAAAGAAAGAGAAAGTCGTCCAGAGCCGATTGCATTGCCGGCTTCGTTCTGACGGTAGATCCCCTGTATTTGGGGGTCTTCCAGAGCTTCCTTTGAGAAGGGGGTTCCGGTAGATCTCTAAAGTGAGCAAGCGATATGTTTTTCAGAAAAAGTACGAAAGAGAAAGTAGCCGACAATAGCGGTACCAAGCAAAACGGAAGCGCCAAGCTCCCCGGCAGGTTCCGGTCAGCATGTCCGGACTCCGGGGGTGGCTGGGCTGCCTTGTATGAGCTCCCATCGATGTCGTTGCATCAGCTCCTGCGCGATGTCGATGCAGGTGGGAACGGCCTAAATCGTTACACCTGGCAGGTGGAAGTGGCCACTGAAGCCCTGGTTATGATCGATAAGCGCCCCCTTCAGGCGTTGGTCGGTCTGCATGGAGACAACGCGTATGACTTTCATCGGGCGGCGTTCCTTCGCGGTCTGGTAGCGGGTCTAGGTGCCTATCTGCGAAGCGGAGCTCTGTTGGTAGATGGCAAAAAACCGTTTCATCCGGCGCTCACTGGATGGCCTGAGAACGATATTAAGTGGGTGAAAGACAGGCCTGTAAAACCTGAGTACAAGCTTGCGCCGGGTATTTGCGAGTTCCGGATTGCGGAGCAAATTGGCGCAATCGGTATGGCCGAAAAGTTGGATCCAAGGGTGCTCGGGTACTTCCTCGATTCATTCGATATTCGCCCATCATCGAAGAACCCAATCGTGGTTTCTTTGATTGAAGCAGAAAACAAAGTTTCAAAGGTGCTCGCGCTCAATGGCGAAGACACTCTCAGCATTCCCAAGCTGATGGCTGCTTTACCGGTTGTTGAACGCAGTATCACGGAAGAGCTGGTGGAAGAACCTGAAAAGGAAACGCTACCTCCTCCGGTAACTCAGGAATCGCCGGCACCGGCAAAGGCTGACCAGGTAGATGTGGCAATCAATACCGCCACCCCTTCGTCATTGTCTGGCGACGACATCCTGAAAATGATTGTTGAGAGCATCCCCCAAGGGGTAGTGACGCTCAACGACAACGACTCGATGCTGTGTGAGGTTGAGGATTCGTTGGCGCTGGTGTTCCCGAGAGCCGTGAGAATGGTCGCGGAAATACTGAACAAGCCTGAAGACCTGGTTGAATCGGTGATGGTCAGGGATCTGACGAACGAAGCGGATTCCTATCCGGCAGTTGATTACCGAATCCAGCGGAAAGGGAGAGGTTGGGGCAAGATCCGGCTGAAGAAATTGCGGCCGGAGATCGCCTCCAAAGTAATGAGTGTTGTGACGAACAGAAAACCGGCTCCCGAGATTAAGCGGCGCTGAAAGCCGAGCAATTTTGAGGGGGTTTTCGAGATTGCGATAAAGGAGAGGGTGCTACTATTGATTTTATAGGGAAGTATCCTCCACATTGCCTGCACTTTATGTGCAGGCCTTTTTAAGAATCTGTCCCTCGGGACGATCACTCGCCTGGCGAGTGTTATACGAGCCTGACGTTCTCAGGTCGCTCTATCCGACTCCTCGGTGTGAGCCTGTCTTTTCAGTTACTCCGACCGCTACAGCATGCCCTTTTGGGAATGCCACTTCGCACGAATAGTCTGGTTCTGGGATAGATATCCTCAGAATCCTCCTGCTGCTTGATCACCGGACTTCCGGAAAAGTCTGGATCGGGCCTTTCCGGAAGTCCGGTGTGGACATCCTGAAACCTGAAGAAGGAGATGCAGCATGGTTGTAATGAAGTCCAACGAAACCTTTCGCTCTGGGTTTGCCACCGAGATTGCCTTTTGGCACGACGAGTTCTCAAGGGCTGGTGCAGACCTCGCCTATAAAGAGTTCTGTCGCGACCATCTTGCGATTCTGGTTAAGCGGCAAAAAGCCTTTGAGCGCCTGGTCAAAGCCTACGGAAACGCAGGCTCGGATCTGGAAGTGAATCATGGGGATTCTGGTCGCTGGTGTGCCTTGTGGGGCTCCGGTGAGACAACAGGCCTCGTTCAATGCCAGATCTTTGACCATGAGGTGTTCATCGGTTCCAAGCGTGCGGCCTCAGTAAGCGATTTGCTCTACTGGTGCGTCACGCAAGGCTTCACGGAGCCAGTCAGCGATTCGGTCAGCTTGATGGCTGAGCCAGAATGGCGAAACGGTATTCAGGTCGGCGAGGCAAGCCTCGTAGCCTGATGATATGACCCCGCAGGGGAGACCCTGCAAGGGTTTCCTCTGTCCAACACATAGAGGAAACCATTATGAATAAAGCAGGTTTTACTGCCAATCAGGTCGCCACGCTGTCCGACAGGGACTCTGGCATTGATAAAGCAATCATTCGGATGAACACCTCCAGAATTGATGCGTCTGGCAAGAATCGGAAGAAATTCCGTCGTCGCCAGCCAGTTTCAGTGACGAACCTGGATACCGGACTCACCACAATGGCGTATGTGATGGGTGGTCAGCTTGCTCGCGACGAAGTTGCGATCGACTACGACTGCCGGCATGCCCTGGGCCTGAAGTTCAAGGACAGGAGCTGCCAACTCATGATCAAGCCAGCCGGCAAGTTCATGGTTATCAAGCATTACATCACGCACGCAGACTTGGGATATAGGCTCAGCATGCAGCTGGGTCTGCTCGGGGCTTCATTGGGTGCTTACGGAGTCGCTAAAGATATAGTGGCGTGGATGATTGGCTGACCGTGCATGTGCGCGGTTAGCCGACCTTTTCCGGGCACCTTTCCGGAGAACATTGCGAATGACAGTTGCTAGAATCGAAGAAATTCAAATGAGCTGCTCCTCTCAGTTCATCTGAATTTAGTCGCAATGCGACTGAATCGGCCGATCTCGGCCAGGTTAGCTGAGCCTCAAACACAGCGCTGAACCCGCCATTCTGGGAGACCTTCTCCCGGATTGGGGTGATACGTGTCTCCCGCATAAGAGGAGACGCCAATGATCGTATCACCTTCATATCGTGCTAAGGCCGAACAGCTTGGGCAAATGTCCATGCTCGACGACCTGGATCGCTTCCTTGATGAACTTCTCAATGTAGATGTTGATCACCCGCCTTCATGGCGAGATGAAGAAGTGCGCCTGCTGAAACAAAGACTACTGAGTTTCAGTTTGGATCAGCTTAATGATTCCCGCTTAAAAGCAGCTACTCGCGATGAGATCCTGTATTGGATTTTTGACGAGATGGTAGAGAAAGGGCCATCAAAGCCGTTTTCCTTCCAAGATTGCTGTCATGCAAGCGACCTCGATCCTGAAGAGATGCAAAGCCGGCTGGAGCACCAAGTGCGCCGCCTCGAAGCAGATCTTCTGGACAAGAACCTGCAAGCCCTCCAGAAACGCAAGACGAACACCGTCAAGCGTGTAATGGAGTGGATAAACGCGGAATCCAGCGACTTCTTCTCTTTCGAGAGATGTTGTCGTGCCGCAAAAGCAAACCCTGACTCTGTACGCGATCAATTAATCCGTCAGTTTCAGTAATCCCTAACGGGGAACCTTCCCGTTAGGGGGTGGGTTCCCCTTTTTTTTGAATGAAAAAAGGAGAATTCCAATGACTGCTATGACCACTACTGAGTACACCATTTCCAACACGTTCGACCTCGAAGGTATCGATGTTGCTGTAAATGGTTACCCAAAAGGTCACAAGCATCAGGCTTTCGTGCCTGATCTTGATGAAAACTACCGGTTCCGCCGCGACATTCTGATGACGGTGGCTGCCTGGTGGCAGATGGAGGAATCACCTCTCTATCTGTGGGGGCCGATGGGCACAGGTAAAACCAGTGTCCTCCTGCAAATGGCCGCACGCCTGAACATCCCCGTTCAGCTTGTGAGCTGCCACGATCGTCTTGAGACGCCTGACCTTATCGGTCGGTATGTTCTGAACGATGAGGGTGGTATGGACTTCATCGACGGCCCCCTGACAACAGCAATGCGCTTCGGCCATTTGCTGATCCTCGATGAGATCGATTACCTGAATCCGGCCACGGCCGCAGGTATGAACGGACTTCGTGAAGGTCTGCCTCTGACAATCCCTGAAACTGGTGAAACGGTTCGTCCGGCTGAAGGTTTTAAGCTGGCCGTAACTGGCAACACCAATGGCATGGGCGACGATCTCAATGTTTACCCCGGTATCAACCGCATGAACCAGGCATTCCTCGATGGCTTCGCGGGTCTGGAAGTCGGTTACCCGGAAAAGCAAACAGAAGTTGAGATCCTGAAAAGCGTTATGCCTGACCAGGATGACAGTGTTCTGGAGGCAATGGTGTCTGTAGCAGACTCGGTTCGGTCACTCTTTATGGGTAACCCGAATGCCGATGAAGACAGCGCTATCGAGGTGACCATGTCAACTCGGACGCTGGTGCGTTGGGCTCGTTGGAGGCTGATGGCTGACAACCACCCGAAGCCGTGGGAATTTTCCATGGATCGGGCGCTGGGCTGGCGCACTTCGCCTGAAACCAAGGCGGTGATCAACGGCATCATTGACCGTGTATTCGGTTAAGGGGGCCTCATGATTCACACGATCTTGCAGTCTGAGGAAGGCCAGCGAATGGTGCTGGAAATTGATCAGGATGCAGCTCTTAACCTCTGGCGCTATGCGCCAGGGGCTAAGAAGCCAAAACTGATCCGGGTACCCAAGAAGCTGTGCGAACAGCAAGACCCTGAGAAAGAGCTTGAAGCGCGAGTCAAGAAACTCACCGCCCAAGGCTTCTTTATCAGCGAATCGGAAGATGCTGAAAGCGCTTCTGAACAACCAACCGACAATCCCGAACGCTCCATTTCCTGGCGGCTGGAAGGGGTTGTCAAACAATCCTGGTTACCGGAAGACCTGAGAAAGGTCTCCGCAATCGAAGATGACTCGCTGGTGTTGCGAATCAAAGGCCTCCAAAAGATTGCGTTTAAGCAGTCGGCCAAAGCAAGAGCGATCTCTGTAGGTAGTCAAACGACTCTCGACGCGATCGTTCCACTGCTTCGGATAAAGGAGATGCTGCGCAACCACGGAATCGATATGCAGATCATTCATGAGAATGAAACGCAGGATCAGTACGTGGACAGCGTCACAGTGAAAGAGGCAGCCAAAGTCTGGCCCGAGCTCATCCCCGAGCTTGAGGAGTATGGCTTACGGAAACCTCAGAAACTTGGCGTTGTCACCGGCTGGGTATTTTAACCCACCTCTGAAGCTCACCTTGCGGTGGGCTTCCCGTTGGGCCTGGTACCGGGTCTATCGGGAAGCCTTCCGGCTTGTCTCATTTACTCTCCCTTGAGAGTGAATCCGCGAAAGCGGGCAGCTAGTTGGGCTGCGAAACAACCAGCAATGAACGGCCAATCGGTCATCCCCTCATAAGGAGTTAATTATGAATACTTCCAGCGTTGAAATACTGGAACAGGTGGTTTGTGTATCCCTCGATGTTCGGATCTGGTCTGGCAGGAGGATGCTCAAGAAAGAAGATCTGATGGTTCAAGGCACTTTGCCGCCAAGTGATTTGGTGTCGCTGGGTTCCAAAAAAATCATCGATCCTAGCGAGTTGTCTGTCTTCGACGCCCTGAAAAAGCGTATGGAGCGGGCTTGTCTGGAATATGGCACTCGTTTTCTCGGCGGCTATGCCGTCCCTCTGGAGCGATTTAACGAGTTATCAGCAGAACTGAACGCTGTCGTTAATGAGGCAATAGAGAAGAAGAAAGATCTTCTGGATCGTTACGATGCTTTGATTGATTCCTGGTGCGCGAAACACCCCACCTACGAATCCATCATTCGGAAAGCCGCTGTTCCTTCACCTGTGGTTGCTGATCGAATCAGCTTCAACTGGATGAGTTTCCGCGTTAATCCGGTCATGAACGATGACGCGTCCGAAGATCGGCTGGAGACCCAGGTTAAAGGCCTTGGTCAAAAGCTGTTGGATGAGATCTCCAAAGAGGCAGATGTCATCTACAAGCGCAGCTTTAAGGATAAGCAGGAGGTGACCCAAAAGATCATCGCCCCAATCCGCAGGCTGCAAAAGAAAATGGTTTCGTTGTCCTTTGTCGACAACCGAATCAAACCACTGAGCAAGGAGATCGATGATGTCTTAGATGCTCTTCCGAAAACCGGAAAGCTCAAAGGCATGGAGTTCTTCGCACTGCGAGGACTCATGGAGCTCCTGTCCGATGACGACAAGATTCGGGCCTTCTCTTCAGATGACGCCAAGGCGACTGACGATGAAGAAGTGATCAGTGAAGAAGTGATCAAAGAACCGGTCGTTGAGGAAGAGGTCGTTGAGGAGGAACCACTCCCGATGCCTACACCTCATAAACCAAAAACCCAAGCTGCTAAAGGTTGGGTATTTTAAGAAGCCCGCTGGCACGGGGAAGCACTTTCACCTTCCCCTGCCAGGGGGAAGGTGCGTCTAAATTAAGGAGAACATCATGACCGCACCTATGAACCGCAAAGCTCTTATCGGAGCACTGCCGCTGATCGCTCAAACCCTGGGCGACAAGTACGGAGTCAAAGTCCACATCGGACGCAGTGGTACCGCGTACACAGATGGAATCAATATCCACCTGCCGCCGCTACCGCTTGAGAATGACGAGATTGAGATCGTAGCCAACGGCTACATCGATCACGAAGCTTCGCACATCAAGGAAACGGATTTTTCGGTATTTGCGCTTCGCAAGCCGGCCGTTGAGCAGCATTTGCTCAATATCCTTGAAGATCTTCGGATCGAGAAGCGAATGATGGAGCGTTACCCCGGTACCAAAAAGAACCTGAGCAAGCTGGTTCGCTACCTGGTAGAGAAGGGGGATGGCTTCACTATGCCAACCGGCGATCCTGCTGATGACCACCCGGCAAATTTGCTGGTCAATGCGTCATTGGTGATGGGTCGCTGCGAAGTTCTGGAACAGGAGGCTTTGAACGATATTGCGGCTGCTTATGAGCTGCGTGTCGCGAAAGTGTTCACCAAAGGAACCGTTGTGAAGCTCAGCGCCTTGCTTGCGCAAGCAATCGAGCAGGACAACACCGCAGGTTGCCACCGGTTGGCCAAGAAAATCCTGAAAATGGTTGAAGATGAGTTGAAGGATGCTTCCAAGGAAGACGCCAACGACCAGAGCAGCCAGCAGGGTGATCAAGGCGACCAAGGTGACCAGGACTCTGGCGATTCCTCGCAGTCTGGGGATGACAGTGACCAGAATGGCGATCAGAGCGATGATCAAGCCAGCGACGGATCCTCCGGGGCCGGCGACTCTGGTGACGAGAATGACTCAGACGACGCTGAAGGCGACTCCGGCCAATCTGGCCAGGGTTCTGCCGATGGTGATGATGAGGAAGATGACCAGGGTTCCGATGCTGGAAGCCAGTCGGGCGGATCGGATGACAACGCTGACGACCAAACCAGTCAAAGCGGTGATTCCGACAGCGATCAGGACAGTTCTGATACCACCGGCAGCACGCCTTCCAAGGGTGCCGGCTCGGACAACGGTGAGGAGCTGCTCAAAAAGATCAAGAGAGCGTCCGCTGACGACATTGATGCCAAGTCTGACCTTGGAGATCTGATCGCCGAGCGGCTGAATAAGGATGTGAACGAAGATCTCAATATGAACGGCTATGACAGCGTGATTAGAGAGATTGAAAGCCACAAGACTTATGAGCCAAACGGTCGTCTTGATCGGGTAACCAAAGCCCAGGTGAAGCAAGCAACAGTCAAGCTAAGAGCACGTCTCCAGGCAAAGATTGAAGCGAGCCTCCGGGAAAACAGTTACCTCTCTGAGAGTGGCCGCAAAGTCTGTTCTCGCGCCTTACCGGGTGTAAAGACTGGCAATGCGAAAGTGTTCAAGCACCGCACCGAAAGTCGCGGTCTGGACACCGCCATTCAGATCCTGGTGGATAGAAGTGGCTCTATGGGTTGGGATAATCAAGGCACCAGCGTGCCGGCAATCGGCCCAGCGATGGAGTCAGCGATGGCAGTCATGGCTGCTTTGGAGGGAATTAACGGGGTGGCAACGGCCTGCTCTGTATTTCCCAGCTGCGCAACTCTGACCGGGTTTGATGAGCCTCTGGCTCGAACAACCAAGCGTTATGAGCTCGCAGTTACTGGCGGGACGCCGCTCACTGAAGGATTGCTCTGGTGCGTTAAGCATCAACTGTCCAAACGCAGAGAGCAGCGCAAAATCTTCATCGTGATTACTGATGGGGATCCTGACAACCCAATGACGGCCCATCAGACCATCACCAAGATGGCTGCTTCAGGCATCGAAATGATTGGCATAGGAATCGGACAAGAAGCGGAGTATGTGAAGACGCTCTTCCCGGTTTCGGATGTCATCTACACGGTCAAAGACTTGCCCCAAACGCTGTTCAAGCTGATTCAGGCAAAGTTTTGATCCACTTATCCGAGCCCCTTGTGGGCTCGGGATTTTTACCGAAGGAGAGTCTTCTGTTCCGGAGGTCGAGATCTGCCGCAAGTTTTCCTCTTCGGACAATTTGCGAGAGGCCTTGCCCTCAACACAAATGTTCTGCCTTTGCAGGACGTTTCTCAGCCTCGGCTGAGCAGTAGCTTGCTGTAAACAAGCGCAGAAGAACACCGAAAGGGTGACCAGTTCACCCTTGGGGGTGGTCGGTCTCCTGGAGGTGTCAACCCAATCACTTTGAGGAGATCGATAATGAGTAAGAAAAAATTTGTGGACATCCCACAAACGAAAGCTCTTGCAAGAGGTAACTGGCATACCATCTTCACCGCTTTCGTAGCCGCTTACGACCATAGGTTGTTTGAGAAGGCTGGACGCAAGCATGGCCCCTGCCCACTGTGCGGAGGCAATGACCGTTTCCAGTTCTTCAAGGATGCGAAGGATACCGGTGGCAGTGTATGTCGCCATTGCGGAGCAAAGCCAGATGGTTTTGATCTGGTTGGCCAGGCTAACGACTGGGACTTCATTGAGACAGCACGACAAATCGACGCGCTCCTCAATGGTGAAGAAGTTTCAGCACCGAAGTCTGTGGACTGGGAAAAACTCCGGAAGCAGCAGGAGGAAGCCACCAAACGGCAGAAAGAGAAAGACGCGTTCTTTCGATCACTGCTTAAAAAAGTGTGGAAGGAATCCTTTCGGGCCGAAGCGCCTGAAGCTGCACCACTTCGTCGCTACCTGGCGAATCGTGGTCTGGACGTTCACAACTATCCACGCACTCTTCGCTTTCATCCGGGTCTTGATTCGGTGAATGAGGATGGAGAGTTCGAGGGTACGTTCCCGGTGATGCTGGCGCTTGTTGTCGATAAAGACGGGGCACCAGTAACCATCCATCGCACCTATCTGACTGAAGATGGCCAAAAGGCACCGATCGAAAGCCCCAAGAAGCTGATGGCGTACCCATCGGATAAATCAGCATCTGGAGGAGCCATCCACCTGTCTGGCACCGGAAAAGTGCTCAATGTCGCTGAAGGCATTGAAACGGCTCTGGCTGTTCAAGAAATGGTTGGTGGATCCGTTTGGGCGACTGTCAACGCATCGATGATGAAGAACCTTCAGGTTGGAGAGCCCGTTGAGGCTGTCTGGTCTTGGGGGGATCTGGATCGAAGCGGTGACGGTCAGGCTGCATGCAAAGAGCTGGTTGAGAGGCTCCGGAAAGAAGGCAAACAGGCCACGGCTTGTTTGCCAACGATGGAGATCCCGGCTGGCGCTAAATCGATCGATTGGCTGGACGTGTACCTGAAATGGCACGACAGCTCAGTGATCGAGAGCCTGCGGTTTATCAAGGCATCACAGAAGGCGGCTGCATGAGCGTCTTCAGTGCTGTCCCAGTGCAAACAACTCCGGGGGCAAACCATGTGTTTGCCCCCCCGGAGGGCTGGTTCGGGACTAACGATGAGTACCTGGATCTGATGCGTAGGCGTTGGTCTGAAGGTGGTCTGGCGAAGCACCAGATGGGCTTTACCGCGAGATTCGTCATGAATCGATGCGCTATGCCCGAATCAGTAATTGAAGGGCCCTATTCGGAACCGGCGATAAGCATCATCAGCCGGATTGCGAAGCCAAATTTATGAATGTTGCAGATACCAAAACCAATGTAACCATGAAGGTATCAGCAACCACTTAGGCGAGGTGAGATATGAATGCTGTTAAATACGATACGTTGAACGATGTGAATCAGCGCCTGATCGAGCTTGGCTTGAACAAGATCAGTCCGGCGCAAGCTGCGGAGATTCAAAAAGCCGCACCGAAATCACGACTCGTTCAGGCGCTGCGCGAGGCTCCAAGCAATACAGGGGCTATGAACTTCCTTCGCCGGCTGATCCCGGCGAACGGCTCTGTTCAAAGTGCTCCCGAGCAAGCCCCGGCAGCAAGCCAGAATGCGCCTCAGCAGCGGCAGAACCATAATCCGCCGGCTCAAGCGCAAAGAAATAGTCAGCCTCCTGCGGGCAACCGTCAGCATGCCCAGGGCCCGAGCCAACCCCAAGGGGAAAAGCGAGGGGATAAGGACTACACCAGCCACCACGTATACGGCGGCAAGGCAGCTCTTACCTGGAGTGCAGATGAAACCCGCAATGGTGAGCCTACCATTCGACTGGAAGGCGCTAAGGCAGTGGGTGAGCGACAGTATGACTGGTCAAGCAAGATCGCGGTGCAATTTACCCGAGACGAACTGACCTGTGCTGTTGCCACACTGACCGGGGCGCTTCCGAAGATGGAAGGCAAGAATCACGGCGTAGGCGACCAGACCGGGAAAGGGTTTGAGATTGTTGACCAGGGAAAGAACTTCTTTGTCAAAGTCTTTGCCCCGAATGCCGGCGTGTGTGCCGTACCCATGACGCCCGAGGATGCCTTCACGGTGACCTCGATCATTCTGAAGCAAATGCGCAAAGGCAAGCCATGGCTGTCAGGCCAAGATCTGATCATGCTCGCAGCGCGGACTGTAGGACGGATGAAAAAGTAAAGGAAGCCGGGCTTCGGCCCGCTTCCATTCTTTAACGGCAAATCATGGGGAAAGACTGGTGACAACTATCAATGTGACAACCAAAAAGGAGGGCGATCGCTTTCTAGTCTATTGGATGACTACGAACCAGGCCGGAATCATCCCGGTTGACGTTGACATTGAGACGGAAGACAAGCGGATACTCTCGGAGATGGCTGGACTGAAGCATCTACTGATCGAAAAAGAGGTGCTTGGCATGGCTCGGACTGGCGAAGGGCTGACAATTAATGTCAGCTGTGGCGCGATCCGGAAGCTCTTGCAGCGAAAATCCAGCAAGAAAGAGCTGGTGAAATTCTCGACCTGGTTGCGAGCACGGTTCGCCGATGCTGTAGTGAAGGCACCAAAGAAGGGAATTACGCCAGATCAAGTGGCAGCTCGTATGGAAGAGCAGGGCAAGTCTGTTGCGGATCCCATTGTGATCAATGAGGATTACGAGAGTCGAGATACGATTCAAACCGCATTGGGCAAGGTCTGCATTTCTCATCACGCAGTCTATCGCTTGGAAGAACGCCTCGGCATGAAAAACTCATCTGCGGCTTGGCGGCTGATCAGGAAAACCTTGCAAACGGATAACCTGACACCGGCACAACTTCCTGAATCAGTCAGGAACAAGAAACGTCGGAAATACTGTGACGATGCTGTGTACTTTAACAGCTCGTCAGGCTGGCAATTGGTGCTGGTCGAATCTGGCAGCATCTTGGTGCTGACCACGATCTACAAGACACCGGTTACCAGCTACTGTAGCGCGGCTTGAAGCCGAAAATCCGGCTTAACAAGGTGGCATCCTCGCGGGTGTCACCTTTTTTTATGGATAGGTTGATTTACAAGGAATGTTTGGCAAGCTTAATGACTGATATGACAGTCGCCAAACTTAATATCGCTCCGAAGCCAGGCCCCCAAGGTCTGGCTTTTTTGCTTCTTGGTATCATCGGCTTAATGGGAGATGCCCGTGTAGCCGGCCGGGAATAATCCCTGCAATGAGCTATCGACCTGGGAGGACACCAATTCGACATCTCGCGGTTCGATGCTCAACCCGAGCTCCCTGCCGAGGCTAAGAATTGCGTCGGTAATGCTTGCGTCAAAATCATCCTCGCTGATCGCCAGCGTCCGTAGCATCTGACTGCTTTCCTTCAGCACGATCAAACAATAGTGTCGATAAGCTAGTCCACAACGGACATCATCCCAAGCTATAAGCAGCCCTTTGCCCTCATCGACTAACGTGCGCCCAGTAATGCTTTCCATACAAGCTCCTGTGATTGGTGAATTCATGCCCACTATGGCGTAATCCAGGAGTTCGTGCTTACCAAACGATGGCACTTTTTTGAGTATTTGTTACAGGCATGCCGAGATCAGCTCGTTGAGCCGTCTGCCTTTCCTGCTTCCTGCACGTCGATCTTCCTCGTCATATCCTGAATTGTGGCTTGTTGCTCCTCAATTCTGGATTCCGCGTCCTGGAGCTGCTGGACGACCCTCTCCTTTTCCTGAGTCACAGCGCCTATATTCTCCACAAGTTCGGTTACCTGGCGCTCCAGTGATTCGACACTGTCCTGAGCTGCCATTAGTGCGGTTTCAGTTTTCGAGATCTTCATGCTCATTGCGTCTTCTTTCTTCCGAGCTATAAACAGCTCATTCTCAAGACGCTTAATGGTGTGCTCATCCTTCTCTGCCTGGGCCTTGGCTCGGGTGCGCTCGTTATCAACTTCCAGAATCCAGTAATCCAGCTGTTTTTCACTCTTCCGTGCATCAGCGGCTGCGTTGTCCTCGGTGATTTTGATTCGCTGGAGCAGGGCTTCCTTGTCGCGCTCAAATCCTCGCTTCAGTTCATCGACCTCCCGCTCATGAACCTTCCTGTCGTTGTCCCTCGCGGACATCAGAGAATCAATACGATCAGCGTTCTGCTGTGCCAGGTTAGAAGCTTCTAGCCGCTGTTGCCGGATCTCGTCGTTCTGAACCTTCAACTAATCTATCTGTTCAATTCGGCCGTCGAGTTTGGTTTCCAGTTCCTTGGCATAGCCCTGAAGTTCCTCCATCCGGCTGACGGCCTGCCGAGCCTCCGCTGTCGCTTTCTCAACCTCCGCATTGGCTTGGCGTCGATGCTCGGCCAACTGGCTCTCCGCGATGGCCATGCAAGCGTTGAAAAAATCTTCGATCGGTGCGCCGAGCTCCTTCGGCATCTCAGCCGGCAACACATCGAGATCCGAGTCGTTTAACGATTCTCGCCATGTTTTCAAGCCCTCGTGGATCGTGGACAGGGATCCACGGTCTCCCAGCTCTGTGCGTACCTTCTGTGCGCTGGGGTGCTGACCTTTTCGCAACAGGCGTATGGCGGCGCGAGTGATGTCATTCTGGGTGATCGAGGCTTGCCGGGACATTACTGAATTCTCCATAAATTACACGTTACGTATTATGTACTGATTGTTATCTTATAGCTATACTTTGTCCGATAAATATCATTAGCAGACATAATCTACGAAAGGTATACTTCTTGGAGTAGCTGGCCGTGGAACATTGCCATTCAAGCCTTGCGATAGTGGGTTAAGCCAATGAAATATCTGGAAAATAAAAGTCGTGGAACACAGGTCGGCAATTCCGTGGAACATAGTCCGGCCGGCGAGCAGATGACCGAAGATTTGCCCTGGGGATTGCCTCAAGCATTCTCTGATGGGATTCCTGTTTACCGAGGAAAACACCGGGGCGATTACACAACGCTGTCTGCGGAGACCGATGGTGAAGCGATTGCGCAGTGGCTTGCAGAGAAAGCGGCGGATTCCGTGGCGACAGCCCGAGCGTATCGCCGGGAAGCTGAGCGGTTTGTTCTTTGGGCGGCGAGAACCCGGCAGCGTTGCTTATCGGATCTGGATCGATCGGATTTTGTGGCGTACCGAGAGTTCCTGAGAAATCCGGGACGTGAGTGGACTATGGCAAGGCAGCTGTCACGCAAACATCCGGAGTGGCGGCCGTTCCTGGGGCCTCTGAACGAAAAGTCGGTGTATTACGCGTTGAGCATAGTCTCCGGTTTGATTCAGTTCCTTGTCGATACAGGCTATCTGAGAGCCAACCCTATGCCTTCCCCTAAAAAGCCGCCCGGCCAAACCTTCTCGCCCATTGCTCGTTCGCTGAGTAAAGCTCAGGTCGCGTTCCTGTTTTCTGCCGTAAACGAGCTTCCAGTTCGGGATGGTCGATCTGATCTGATGAAGTCTCGGGCCCGATGGATACTCACGGTATTCACGACAACGGCCATGCGGATCTCAGAAGCTTGCGGGCACGTTATGGGCGACATCCGGAGAGTACCGCTTAAAACTGAATCAGTATGGGTGTTGATGGTGACGGGCAAAGGCGGCAAACAACGAGCCATTCCTCTGAATCAGCGTTTCATTACAGAGATGGTTTCTTTCAGGCGAGAGATTGGTTTGGGGCCATACCCTGAACCTGGAGAGACCACTCCCCTATTCCCAAAGCTACACCAGGTCTCTGATGACGGCGATGTTGATGGTTCTGGCCTTGAAGGAATGGGATCTCGGCACGCTTATCGAATCGTCAAAGCTCTGATGTTGTCGGCATCAGACATTGCCCTTAAAGCTGGTGAGGCATACGAAGCGGGTAACCTGAAAGAGGCGGCTAGTACGCATTGGCTTCGCCATACTGTTCTCAGAGATATTGCTGACGAAACGGAAGATCTCCGATTGGTTCAGCAGTTCGCTGGCCACTCAAACATCAATACCAGTGCGGCCTACTCTGCTAAGGATCTGGAAAGCCTGGTTAAGGGGTTAAGCGGTCTTTGAATACACCGCGTAGCCTGCTTTCGTATAGCGGATTGAAAAGTTTTCGTTGTCCGGTCGTGCATCCAAAGCTTTCTGTATAAGGTCAAGAGTGTCCTCTAACGCGAACCGCGCTTGGTGCGAGCTAATAGGTAGAACTGACCAGCCTTGAGCGGTGACAGCGACGTACTTCTCCCGATCTTTCTTGAAGTCCTCAAGGTACTTGCCGTGGAATTCCCATCCATCATGCTCAGCCCCAAGCATTTTCCTGGGCCAGGCTATATCTAGTCGGAATTTACGACCGGGAACAACCAGCACCTCCATGAGAACGTCTCCACCACTTTGAAAGCGACCCCAGCGTTTGA
>Ga0079223_10000138_pt1 | contig 28749 bp, 31 predicted proteins | sample Stecom2011_FD_75072 | JGI IMG/M metagenome (GOLD analysis project Ga0079223, IMG submission 75072) | Agricultural soil microbial communities from Utah to study Nitrogen management - Steer compost 2011 | ecosystem: Environmental > Terrestrial > Soil > Agricultural land | place: USA: Utah...
ACAGCCTTTGTCGCCAGCCTGTAAAAACCTTCGATTTTTACATTCATGTAAATGAAATGTTTGTATCTTCGATAAAACATTTAAAAACAGGCCGTCGCAAAGCCTCAACCGTTACCTGCAAGCCTAACAAACAAACGGACAACAAAATTGTTAACAAAATCGGAGAATGCGAAAATCCACAAGAGAGTAGCGAAAACATAAATATTAGTAAAATGAACAAAAAAAAATTAATCAAAAATTCGCTTATGGCGACAGCACTTGCTTTTACATTAACAAGTTGTGACAATGAAGAAGTTATCCCATCTACTGACCTTCCAAGTGAAATTACAAGTTACATTTCGACACATTTTCCAAACAATTCCATTGTTCAGGTAATAAAGGACAGAGACGGTTTAACAAAGACTTATGACATTCTATTGTCTGAAAGTATCAGTTTGGAGTTTAATCGAAAGAAAGAAATAATTGACATTGATGGAGTAGCTCAGTTGCCAAACTCTGTTATTCCTGAAAAAATCCGTCAGTATGTAACGACTAACTACTCGACAAATTTCATTACAGATTGGGAATTGGACGACAAAAATCAACAAGTTCAACTTGACAATGGATTAGATTTGGAATTCAATATGAAAGGTGACTTTCTAAAAATTGACAATTAAGAAGGCCAGCAGGTAACAGCACCTACAAGAAATTGGCGGTTTAGTGGTTCGTATGACAGTTTTGTGGTGGCACAAACATTCGTTCTTCGTATGAACATTTGTGGTAAAAATCGCCAACTTCTTGTAGCTGCAGAACGTTATAGAGAATGAAGTTAACCGCAATGAGACTAATATTTGGAATAATAATAATTTTCGCTCTTTTCTCATGCAACGAGAATCAAGAAGAGGAAGTAATATATTCTGAAACATTTAATATTAACGATCAACCTGATGACTCTCCAGAAGCTGATGAAGCTTTCGTTAATAAATATTCTAAATTTGTATCTAATACTTTAGACTTTTACAGTTTTGAAAACTTTGTACCAGTCGAAGAAAGCTCTTCAATCAAATCTAAACATACTGGTTTATATCAAAGTATTGAATTTGAATTCAATTTATCTAAAGACAGTACAAAATATTTTATATCAAATAATCTTTATGAGTTCAAGAACTTGAAAGACATAGAACTGGGATGGGATTTAGGAGAAAGCTCATTTTGGTCTGGATTGTTGAAACATACTAATAGAAAGGATTTTGAGTTTTATAGGGATCAGAACAAATACTCTATGGGTGATTTTTCTGAATATTCAGAATTATCCCAAGGACAAACAGCATTGATTTTATATCATTTAAAATGGCGTAATTTGATTATTCAGTATGGTCAAATTATTAATCTGTCAATGAAAGATAAGTACATGAAAATAATTGAAGAGAACTTTAATAACATAAAGAAAGGTTTATAACACAGCCTTTGCCGATCAGCCTGTAAAACTCTTCGATTTTTACATTCATGTAAATAAAATGTTTGTATCTTCGATAAAACATTTAAAAACAGGCCGCCGCAAGGCCTCAAACGTTATGTGTAATTGAGAAGTAAAGTATTATTTTATTCAGGTAAATTTTATGAATAATGAACGCAAGAATAACTGAAGATAAAAAATTTAAGGAAGCTATTGGAGCGTTTATGATAGCCTTTTCTGAATTGGAATATGGACTAGCGGTCTTAGGCTCCATGACCGAATTCGATTTAAGAAATAAATCTAACTACTTCGTTAAGCATGTAGGTTTTACTTTTGAAAGAAAGGTTACCAATCTATCTGATTTCATTGAAGAAAAAAATGAAAGACACAGAAAAGTTTATTAAAACTATTGGCAACAAAGTATTCATGCAATACCTTGAGATATAGTGCGTAAAGCCAAAACCGTTAGGAAGATTAATGAACACACTCCAAATATTTCCCCACTTAAAATCATGTTTAAATCTAAAAAAAAGAATACTTAGTAGAGCTGAATAATGAATGAAGTAGTCGTTGTAATAGCAACAAAGAATCGCCCCAACTTATTAAAACAAAGATCGATAAAATCTGTATTAAAACAATCTTCAACTATAAGTGAACTTATTGTTATACAGGACTATGATGAAGAGTATATAGAAGAGAATAAAAAAATCGTCAATGACATTGGCAATTCAATAAAGTCAACCTTTCTCGTAAATAATCGGACTCCAGGATTTTGTGGTGCCGCAAATACTGGTGTTTATTACGTTCTTAAAAATTATTCTAATCCAAAAAATGTATACATAGCCGTTCTTGATGATGATGATAGATGGGAGGCAAATTATTTATCTACTTGTCTTGATATAGTTATTAAAAACACTAAAGTAGATTGGGTTGCCACGGATTTTTATCGACTTGAAAGTTCATCATCAAAGCCAATTTTGCAAACAGCCCCTAACAGTGTTGATTCAGATCTATTTCTTGTTGGTAATCCAGGAATTCAAGGGTCAAATTCGTTTCTACGTTTGTCAACTTTATTGGAAGCAGGGGCTTATGATGAAAATCAAAGTCCATCTAACGATAGAGATTTATGTCTGCGCTTATGCGATCTCAATGATGTGATTTATGAGCGGAACCCCAATGTAAGTATGATTCATTATGCAGAATCTGATCGATTTAGATATAGTAATCCAAATACTGAAGTTAGAAATAATGGATTTACAAAGTTTTGGTTAAAACACAGTGGAAGAATGACCTATGATCAGAGAGATAGATTTGTTAGCAGAACGAAAAAGCTATTTAATTGGATTCCTCAATTAGATGAAGTGGTAAAGTACAGTTCACACGAAAAAGAAAAAACACCTTTTTTAATGCAACCGGTTGATAGTTTCAATTTGTACATTGGAGTCATTTCGGATGATGCTAAAACATTATCTAAACTTGTTGCAAGTCTCGGTTTATTGGATGAATTAACTTGCTTAAGTAAGATTTATATTATTGTTCTATGCAATGGTATTGGTACATCTTGTTTTGAAAGGGAGATTCAAAGCTTCAATTCAGAAAAAACATCAATCGAGCTCATTGATATTTGCACCCAAATAAATGATTCAAAAGTTGGTGTTTTTGGCGAAGGATTTAAAAATCGCTCCGAAAGTACGGTTGGTATAGCTCAGGCCCGAACTATGGTTCAGAAATATATTGGGCTTCGTTTAAAGGCTGACAATGGAGCAATATCTTGGATACTAGACGATGATATGAGAATTGATTCTCGTGCATTGATTTATATACCTTGGCTTCCTGTTTTTAAACAAAATGGAATTGATGTTTTAATTGGCTCTATTGAAGGTTCTTCACCCAATCCTCCTTTAAATGGTTTACGCCTATTGTTAGTAGATTTGTATCATAATATTTTATGGCTTCGTAATCTAGATCCAAAATTGCAATTACCAAATCGTTCGAATGAAAATAAGGAAAGGCAAATAAAATGTCCTGATTATTATTATGATCTTTCTAGAAAACATACAGTTCATTTGGAAGACCCTTATTGGATTCAACCAATTTATGACGGGGAAACAGTAGAAAACGCATACAAAAGATTACTGACTAATGCACCTTTAATTATTACAGGAAATCCTTTTACTCGGCCACTCATTTCTAAAGAAATTACAGGCAATCCTTTAGATTTTTCAGAGTCATCAGTTAACCGTGGTGGCAATACTTTTATTTTAAACGCAGATGCACTTCTAGATGCACCAAATTTAATTCTTAAGACCAATGGAAGAGAGGGGCGGCGTTCAGATATGATCTGGGCCATTATTAATAAGCACATTAATAATATGAATATAAAGACAGTGCCATTTCCAACTTTGCACGATAGTCGTATCAATTCAGAAAGGTGTTTAAATTTACCTAAGGTTATTGATGAGATTATCGGTTCAACGATATATGCAGCTTTATGTGATTTTTTAAATAAAAACCATGGGCACCCTCTCAAGTTTTCTGAATCTGATTTAAATGAGATGTGTTGCCTAGTAATTGAATACCGAAGTGTTAGATTGCATAAACTTTATGAAAGTTATGTGAGGATAATCGGCTTGACTAAAACTTTAAAAGGCATTACAAATGACGAGAAGTTGGGAGGATTACTGCATTATTTAGATCAATCTTTTTCTTTGGATAAATTTAAAGAAATAGAAAGTGGAGTTATGAAAATGGAGATAAATGATGTAAAGGATTTCTTTTCTTCTATATATTTAGATTCAAAATTATATGCTGACTCGAATAAAAAATAATAAAATGAAACAAAACAAGTATTGTTTATTGCCTACAAAAATGGGTAATTTCAGAATGTACGACACAGGCAGTGAGTTAGTGCGTTTAATTAGTTTTGGAGATATTAGAGAACAAGGAGGTAATCCTCTACTTCGAATGCATTCCTCATGTATTGCGTCAGAAGTTTTTGGTGCTAAAGATTGTGACTGTGCAGACCAGTTACAAGAAAGTATGAAAATGATTGCTACGGAAGGAGCTGGACTTATTATTCATTTACATCAAGAGGGACGAGGTCAAGGCCTATCTAATAAGATTGCTGCAATAAGCCTAATGCAAGCTAAAAATATTGATACGGTTGAATCTTTTGATCAGTTGGGCTTAGAACATGATATCAGATCATTTGACGATGCCATTAAATTATTATCTATTTATGGAATTAAAAAACTAAGACTTATCTCTAATAATCCCAGAAAACGTAAAGCTATAGAAAGTGCTGGGATAGAAGTTGAAACTGTCCATACAAATCCTAAAATACGTGCAGAAAACAAAGCTTATTTATATAGCAAGAACCTCAAGCTAAATCATAGCTTACCACTAGATGAAATTACTAACGAGACTTCTGCTATTCATTTTTATCATTCAGATCAAGTTTGGGGTGAATTCTCAAACTTTTCAGCTCACCCAGTTTTTCTTAAAAACATTATTTGGTCAACCGTTGAACATTATTATCAAGCACAAAAGTTCCAAGGATCAAGTTTAGAAGATGAAATTCACTCTGCCGAATCGCCTATGCAAGCAAAAGAAATTGCAATTTTAAATAAAGAAAGGTATGACAATGATAAATGGCATGAGCTTAAAGAAGGAGTCATGTTAGATGCGCTTAAAGCTAAGTTTAGTCAACACCCTCAATTGGCAAGGAAACTTAAAAGTACTGAAAATAGACCTATTTATGAGCATACTAAAAACGATCATTATTGGGGTGATGGCGGAGATGGCAGTGGACGCAATAGACTGGGGGAATTAATAATGTTAGTAAGAGAAAGTCTTAAAAAGCTTTAGAGCGTTATGGGTGGAATATTATTTGTAAAAGGGCCTAATGCTTCAATCAAGGTCGGTGAAGGCCTGGATATTATCAGCCATCGTGGACGAGATGGTAAAAACGTCTGGGAAGAAAGTGATGTTTCTTTTGGTTTTGTTCATTTCTTTATTGACGAACAAAGCTCCGTAGAAATTCAGCCCTATGTCTTTGAAAGTTATGTTGGAGCGTTTAATGGCGAAATTTACAATCATGTTGAAATCAGAGAACAATATCAAATCGACATTTCAAACAAATATGATAAGCATGTTATTTTACCCCTCTTTTCGAAAAGTAAAGACGAAGTTCTATCTAAACTGGACGGGTTTTATTCAGGAATTATTTATGATAAACTACACAGACAAATATTCTTAATACGAGATCATATAGGTAAGAAGCCACTGTTTTATGGAAAATCAAACGATGACTATTTTATAACCAGTGAATTAAAGGCCATCAAACATATAAATTGGTTCAAACAAGTTCCTTGTGGTTTGTCAACTCTAGATCCAGACTTTAAGAATCTAGAAGTATTGAAAAAGCACACAACCCCTGAGTATTCGGATAATCTTTTTGATTTATTACAAGAAGCCGTAATAAAGAGAATACCGTCCGTTAATCATAAACTTGGTGTTTTTTTAAGTGGGGGGCTCGACAGTTCAATTATTACTGCTTTATCACAGAAGTTCAATAGCAATACCCATTATTTTATTTTGGGTTCAGAATTCGGTGAGGATTCAAGAATGGCTAATGTTATGGTTGAAAAATTGAGTCTAAGAAACATCACTAGAGTCTCCCTACCTATGAAAAAGGAGTTAAAGAGGTTGATAAAAGAAGTAGTGTATTTCACCGAGAGTTACAATCCATCGATAGTTAGCAATGGACTCGCCACTTACCTGCTTTCTAAAGAAGCTAGGAAACAGGGCCTAAAAGTGGTGCTCAGTGGAGAGGGAGCTGATGAGCTTTTCGGGGGTTACTATTATGGACTTGATGCAAAAGAATGGAAATCGAAACAAGAGTCTTTAATAAATGACATGCATTTTACAGAACTTCGCAGACTTGACTTATGCAGCATGGCCCATAGCATCGAAGTTCGTTGCCCATTTTTGGACCAAAAAGTTAGAGGGTTTGCGGAAAACCTAAAAATTCAAGATGTTTTTCAATCTGAAATGAATAAAGTACTTCTTAGGAAGACATTTTCACATATACTTCCAAGTGATATTTCTATGAGGAAGAAGACGTCATTTGATGTAGGAAGTGGTATTCGAAAAATGGTTGTTGAGTTTTTGACTCAAAATGGCCGTAGTGAAAAAGAAGAGCTTTATAAAATCTGGAGAGAAGTATTCCCCAATAGAGGTATTGCAAAGTACTTTCATAGTTACCCAGTTTTTGATAATGCAATTGAAAAAAGAGGAATTAAACATAGTTAATAATGAAAATTCTAGAAATTGCCGAATCTATATTGATGGAAAAATTCCGAACTGAGCCGTTCCATAACTTTCGCAGATTAAAAGAAACTGAAATATTCAGTTCTTGTGCAGGGGGCACATGTTCGGATAAAACAAGAAGTTATATAAATACATTAAATGAAAAAGGTATTAAAGCCAATCTGCATACTGCACTAATTGATAATAAATTTAACCACCAGATAGCTAGAATAGAGTTTGAAGGACATTCGTATTTTGCCGATGTTGGAAATGGTTGGCCCTCGATTCATTTATACCCTGAAAATAAAGAGGTTGACTATGAGTGCTATGGAATGCGTTTTAGATCAGAAATTCATGATGATACTATTAAAGTTTACCATACTCGAAATAACAAGGAAAACCTTCAAATGGAATTTAATCGTCTCCCTCAATCGCAAAGAACAGTAAAAGAGAATATAAATCAACGCTTTATAAATAATATCAACTATCCTTTTGATAGAGGATTAAGGTTCTCTATGGTTGTTGAAGATCGATTTTTATTTATTCGTAATAATGAACTACAAATATATTCTGATAAGAAGTGGTCTTCTCTTGATATAGTAACAGTAGATAATCTACCAGATTTAATAAAAGAGTATTATTATTTCAATATTGTAAGTAACAATTATACTAAATAGAGACAATGACTAAAGTATTAATGTTTCATAGAGTTTTACCGCAAAATCAAATTACAAGTCCAAATGCATATACTGAATTTGGAACGCTTATTTCTCAAGAGTACCTTGAGCAGATTCTTTGTTGGCTTAATGAAAATAATTACAAAATCGTGAATGTCTCAAAATTATGTAATTATACTGAAGATAAGAAAGTTATAGCGCTTACTTTTGATGATGGATATGTAGATAATTTTGAATTTGCATATCCTGTTTTAAAAAAACATAAAGCGACTGCAACTTTTTTCCCTCTTGTCTGTACCTCTAAAAACAATAGTGTATTGCCACTCGACACATATTATCAGTGTGTTGATTCAATGAATTTGAATGAAGATGAAAGAGAAAAGTTCATCAAAGGAAGCATAAAAAAGGAATTTTATTGGACAGAACCGAGTAAGCAAAGGGAGATGTTAACTTCGATTTTTAATGAAATCCCAAAGAATAGCAGAGTACAATATATGAGTGCATCACAATTAATAGAACTATCAAATAATGGTTTTGAAATAGGTTCGCATGGCGTAACACATTCATTGTTAACTGCCGATTACATGACAAAAGAAAAGCAGCTTAAAGAGATGCAAAGCTCAAAGAAATGGTTAGAGTCAATATTAGATAAAAAAGTTACCGCATATTGCTTCCCCGCAGGCTATTATAACCTTGAATTACTAGAATTAGCAAAACAAGTAGGTTATACCTCTGTGTCGTTAATATCAAAACAAGAAAAAACCAGTGAAGTATTGACTTCTTACAGTAGAGTTTTTGTAAAGCCTAACTCTTTTAATGAGCTGAAGGTGCAATTGGATGCGGAATTATAATGTTTAGAGATCTTAACTAACAAATTACGACTTCCGGAAACATATAAAAAATAGCCTAATCAAAAAAAACAAGGATTGTAGCTCGCATAGACTATCTTGTAGATTAATAGTGATTTGCCCACCACCTTTATCATCACCCAATAAAAACCTTCAACTTTCACATTCACATTCACATTCACATAAATTAAATGTTTGTATCTTCGGTAAAACATTTAAAAATAGGCTGTCGTAAACACCTAACCAATACCTCTAATTTAAAATCAAAATATTGAGAAAAAGAAGTAAAGTACTATTAAGCATATTAACAATTTTGATGATTGGACTTTTGATTCCTCAGAATTTAAAAATGCCAGTTAAAGGAGCAACAGAGGCTGACTATAACCCCAAATCTTTTTGGTTTTTTCCTTGGGGGAAATCTGTGACACACAAAGGTGTTGATGTTTTTGCTAAAGAAGGAACTCAAATCAATTCTTCAACTTCCGGTTTAGTTTTATATTCTGGAGAAATAAGTATGGGAGGGAAAGTTGTTTTGGTTCTTGGACCAAAATGGAGATTACATTATTATGCACATCTGAAAGAATTAAAAACATCTACTTTTTCTTTTGTGAACAAAAACTCAACAATTGGAACAGTTGGGACAAGTGGCAACGCTGCTGGGAAATCACCACATTTACATTATTCTATTTTGACAATGATACCGTACGTTTGGAAAATCGATTCAGATAAACAAGGTTGGAAGAAAATGTTTTACTTAAACCCTATAGAATATCTAACAAACAAACCGAACACCAAATCTTAAAAGTTAGCCAATTATTGACGAAGGACCTTAATCGGTAAATTAGACTAACTCTTCATAAGTGAGTTATTACCCCCTAAAAATGAGTTCGGTCTAAATTCAACCCCTTATTTCTCTTTAAAATCGATATTATAAAATCCAAATTGGTATTAATCAATTGCAAGCATTATCTTTGCATCAAAATATTTTCATATGGCATTAAAGTGTGGGATTGTTGGTTTACCTAATGTAGGTAAATCTACATTGTTTAACTGTTTATCGAATGCGAAAGCACAATCGGCAAACTATCCATTTTGTACAATCGAACCTAACGTAGGGACTATTTCTGTTCCAGACCCACGTTTAGAAAAGTTAGAGGCACTTGTAAAACCAGAGCGTGTTTTGCCTACAACAATGGAAATCGTTGACATTGCAGGTTTGGTAAAAGGAGCTTCTAAAGGAGAGGGGCTTGGTAACCAGTTCTTGGCAAATATTCGGGAGACAGACGCAATTATTCACGTATTGCGTTGCTTCGATGATGATAACATTGTTCACGTTGATGGTTCTGTAAATCCAATTAGAGATAAAGAAGTAATTGACTATGAATTACAATTAAAAGACCTAGAAACAGTTGAAAAACGTTTAAATGGCTTGGCAAGAACTGCAAAGTCTGGAGATAAAGAAGCGAAAAGAGCTTATGATCTTGCAGAACGCATTAAAAAGCACTTAGAATCTGGTGAATCTGTTCGTTCAATGGAATTCGAAGAAAGCGAATGGCCACATGTTAACGAATTGCATTTAATTACTGTAAAACCTGTTCTTTATTTATGTAACGTAGATGAAGGTTCTGTAAAAGATGGGAATAAGTATGTCGATATTGTGAAAGAAGCTGTAAAAGACGAAGGAGCAGAGGTATTGGTTATCGGTGCTCAAATCGAAGCAGACATTACTGAATTTGATACGTTTGAAGAACGTCAAATGTTTATGGAAGAATTAGGATTGACTGAGTCTGGAGTGAACCGTTTGATACGTTCAGCATATAAATTATTGGCATTAGATACCTATTTCACAGCGGGAGTAAAAGAAGTTCGCGCATGGACAGTTCCAAAAGGATCTACCGCGCCACAAGCTGCTGGTGTAATTCACACAGACTTTGAGAAAGGATTTATTCGTGCGGAAGTTATGAAGTATGAAGATTTCATAAAGTATGGCTCAGAAGCAGCAGTAAAAGAAGCTGGTAAATTTGGAGTTGAAGGAAAAGAATACATCGTTCAAGATGGAGATATCATGCACTTCCGATTTAACGTTTAAAAAAGCTAAGCTTTTTTAGGAAGAGAATGTCGATATGAATCGGCACGGAGAGTACGAAACTATAAAGAATGGTGCGGAGGGGTTTAACTTCTACGTACCATTTTTTTTAAGGGAAATTTCAAGTGATGGCTCTCTAATTTCTATGTAAAAATCTTTGCGAAATCTCTGTGCATCTTTGCGTTATTCTTTCACCTTACTATGCCATCCACACCATCTTCTGTGAATCTCTTTGCGTTACTCAACGGTAAATGAAAAACCATCCCAAGACTTTAAAACTTCACACTTAACTCAAAAAACCAAATGTGGAACTACCGCAGGTTTGTAAAGCATCCAACCAGTAATGCTTTTGCGAGAAGTGTTGGAAGTAAGTACCTCATGGTATAAAGTATCACTTCTAAACATCACGCAACGATTTTCTAACGGAGCAATATCAATTGACTTATCTCCATCAGGATAAATCCTCAATTCTCCACCGTCTCCAACTTCCCATCCTTTATTTAAGTATATAATTACTGAAATCATTCTGTTGTTTCTACTTTCAAATTGATCCAAGTGCTTTTTATAAAATGAGCCTTCAGGATAATGTGCCAAATGAAATTCATAATCAGCTAAACTCAAAAATAGTAAACGATTGATGATTGACTTTACTTCGTCCAAAACATCGAAAATTGGAACTAACTCAATATCTCTGTTCCTTTCTAACCAATAAGTAAAGTCTCCTCTGATTTCATTGATGACTTTGTTTTTTGTTAAGGCTCCTATTCCAGCTTTTTTAAAAACGTTCTCTTCTTGTTTCTGTTCAAAAAAATGATGTGCGTTGATCAACTCTTCTGAATTAAAAAAATCATCGATAACTACATAATCCTGCTGGGCTAACAAATCCATTTGTCTTTCCCAATAATTAAGGTCTTTTTGCATTGAATCAAGTGGAAGGTACGATAAAATAACTTAGCTCATACTTATATGTTATTCTTCCGTTTTTATAAATGTATAGTTTGAATGCTATATTATAAACCCAGCCTATAAAACGACTTGTTTTCACTATCTTTGAAATAATGGTCATGTTTTATTTTAAAAAAGAATGAGAATGAGAATTTTTATGTTTATTTTAGTAAGTGTATTTATCCTTTCGTGTAAGGAGCAAGTGGATTCATCGCGTTACCAAAGCGTTGAAGAAAACTTGAGTGATGGAGAATGGAGAATTGTTTCAACTGACAAATCGTTTAATCGCTTTCAAAAAGGACTGAAGTTTTCACCCGATAGGCAAGTATTTAATATTGATTCTCAAGGAAGAGCAATTTTTAGTTCACATGAAAGAATTTATTCAGTTACCGACGATACATTGAAAATTGTAGATTATAAGTATGAAGATCAATTCTTAAATACGAAAGGAACGGATATTCTAATTATAAAAGAGTTGACAAATAAAAAAATGGTATTGGAAGCATTGTATCCGCAAGGGCCTGTTCAATTGGTGTTAGAAAAAATAAAATAATTATATGAAATTACTTACTGCTCAACAAATAAAAGCACTTGAAGCTCATACCATAGAGCAACAAAAAATTACGAGTGTGGACTTGATGCAAAGGGCAGCAAGTAAAAGCTATAATTGGATCAAAAGTAACCTCGGACTGAACTATTCCTACACAGTAGTATGCGGTAAAGGAAATAATGGAGGTGACGGACTGGTATTGGCTCAGTTTTTAACACGAAATAACTACGATGTTGATTGTGTCTTGTTGGACATTAGCGACAAGCAAACTCCAGAGTATGCAATTGAATTAGCAAAACTACAAAGGTCTGACTGTAAAATCAAAACCATAAGTTCAGAAAGCGATATAGATACACTTAATTTTAGTGGTAGAATAGTTATAGATGCAATTTTTGGAATTGGATTATCACGAGCTGTAGAAGGAGTGCCAAGTAAACTCATTCAACACATTAATAATAGTAATACTGTAAAGGTAATTGCCATAGACCTCCCTTCTGGTTTATATTGTGATACGCTAAACAATACGGATGATTCAATCATCCAAGCAGACTTTACTTTAACATTTCATGTGCCCAAACATTCCTTCTTTTATTTAGAAGGGGGGAATTCTGTGGGTAAAATTGTTGTTTTAGATATCCGTTTAGATAAAGCATTTGCGTCTGCTATTGAAGGATCACATTTCTATATCACCCCTTCGATGGTGGGAAGCTTTCTTAAAAAGAGAACTATTTTTACGCACAAAGGAACATACGGACATGCGAACTTAATTGGTGGAAAACGTGGAGAGATAGGAGCATCTATTTTGATGACCAAAGCTGCAAGTTTCTCAGGTGTAGGTTTGGTTACAGCAACTGTTCCATCTGCAGGCTTCGAGATCATTCAAACATCCGTTCCTGTTGCAATGTGTGATGATACTTACGGAAAAGATTGCTTAGAAGGAAAAATAAAAGTAGATGAAAAATTTACTTATGGTGTAGGGCCAGGGATAGGAACATCTGATGCAACAGCACAATTCTTAGGAGACTTCTTAAAACAAGTCAAAGCACCTATTGTAATTGATGCAGATGGTATAAATATTATCGCAAAGCATCCAGAAATGTTGAAAGACATTCCAGAAAACAGTATTTTAACTCCACATATAAAGGAGTTTCGTGGGCTGGCTGGAGAAACAAAAAACAGTCATGAACAATTAGACTTATTGATTAACTTCTCAGTTCAACACAAAGTATATATCGTTTTAAAAGATGCACGAACCATTGTATGTACGCCAGAAGGCAAATGTTACTTCAGTTTGAATGGAACACCCGGAATGGCAACAGGTGGAAGTGGAGATGTACTTACCGGAATTCTGACAGGACTCTTAGCTCAAGGCTATACACCAGAGCAAACAGCAAAACTTGGATTGGTACTGCATGGCGTTGCAGGAGAGTTAGCAGCAGATAAACACAGTGAGTACGCAATGACTTCAGAATCGATAATCGATGAAATAGGAAACGCATTTAAAGAATTACTAAAGTAGATTTCCGATCCATGCGGTAGTCGGAACGGAACTGGGATAGAACTCATGGGAGAGGTAGGTGGTCTTTCATGACAAGGTCAATTAAGATTATATTTTTGGGTTTTTTGTTATTCAAGAAAAATCTTCAGGAAAAATTATTGGAGAAGCAGGTCTGTTTGATTCTTACAACAACCATTTAAAATTAGAGTTGGGATATAGTATTGATTTCAACTATTGGAATAATGGATATGGATCTGAGTTATGTTTGGGGTTAATAGAATACGCTTTTAAGCATCTAAAGGCTGAAAACATTATTGCAAAAATGTATTCTGAGAATATAGCTTCTGTTAGGTTATCAGTGAAATGGGGAATGCAAAAGATAAAGACAGATATGGCTGAAAACGGAAAAACTTTTTTTGAATATGAAATTTCTAATCCATTAACTATAAATTGAATGGTGTTAGAGTAATCCAATCTGACCTCAACTTAGTAGGCGTATTTAAAGAAATATTGAATTAAAATTAAACAATTCGTAATTGAATAATTCATAATTACCTTAGTATTTCCCTTGCCACATTTTCTTAATGCTTTCTTCGATTTCTTGTTCTCGTTTTGAACTCCCCGCCTTAAAAAATGAAGCTCCTTTTACTTCATCAGGCATGAATTCTTGAACTGCAAAATTCCCGGGATGATCATGAGAATATTTATATCCTTTTCCATAATCTAATTCTTTCATAAGTTTCGTTGGAGCATTTCTCAAAGCTAAAGGAACAGAGAGGTTTCCAGTAGATTTCACCAACTCTTGCGCATGGTTAATCGCCATATAAGCTGCATTTCCTTTCGGAGAATTCGCCAAGTATATTGTACATTGAGCAAGTATAATTCGTGCCTCTGGATATCCAATGGTGTTAATCGCCTGAAAAGTATTGTTAGCCATAATTAAAGCCGTAGGATTCGCTAAGCCAATGTCTTCACTCGCAGAAATAAGCAACCGACGTGCAATGAATTTCGCATCTTCACCTCCTTCAATCATTCTTGCCAACCAATAAACAGCAGCATTGGGATCACTTCCACGTATAGATTTTATAAATGCGGAAATAATGTCATAATGTTGTTCCCCATCTTTATCATAGCGGGCAATATTTTGTTGAGCAATTGAAAAAACCTCCTCATCCGTAACCACAATTTTAGCGTCTTGAGGAAATGTGCTCACGACAATTTCTAATAAAGTAAGTAGTTTTCTGGCATCTCCTCCAGAGATTCGGATCAGTGCATTGGTTTCCTTTAAAGTAATGTCAAGCTTTGATAAATACTCATCGCGTTGGATTGCACTTTTGAGTAACAATTCCAATTTGTCTTTCTCTAAAGACTCTAAAGTGTAAACTTGACAACGAGAAAGCAATGCCGAAATAACCTCAAAAGAAGGGTTTTCTGTTGTTGCACCAATTAAAGTTACAACTCCTTTCTCAACAGCTCCTAACAATGAGTCCTGTTGTGCTTTCGAAAAACGATGAATCTCATCAATAAATAAAATTGATCCCGCACGATCAAACATTCCTTGATTCTCAGCTTTTTTAATGACCTCACGGACATCTTTTACACCAGAAGAAATTGCAGACAAGGTATAGAATGGCCGTTTTAATTGATTTGCAAGTAAGGTAGCCAAAGTTGTTTTTCCAACTCCTGGTGGTCCCCATAAAATCAACGAAGGCAATACACCAGCGTCAAGAGACTTGCGTAAACTCGCGCCTTGTTTCAACAAGTGTTCTTGTCCAACATATTCATCCAAGTTTTTCGGACGCATACGTTCTGCTAAAGGGGTAGAGGGAGCGTGTAACATATTTACTATTTTACACAAAAATAGGTAATTTGGCTGATACTTTAGTAAGTATAGCTTATATCGTTGGAAACCTTCTTGCGGAGAATCGTATCTTTGATAAGTATAGCTAAAAATGTAGAAAGCTAATCAATGAAATACTTCAGTTTTGAATGTTTTATTAACTTTAATTAAAAGAAAACAGAATGAAATGCTTTTTAATTATTTGTCTGAGCTTGGTTAGCTTCTTAGGTCTTTCACAAAGTCTTGAAGGAACATGGAATACCTATAATAAAGCAGGTGAGATAAAATCTGAAGTTCAAATCTACATTAAAGACGGAAAGCTTTATGGAAAACTGAATAAATTAGGCAAAGCCGCTGTTGCTAAAAGCGATGCAAAGTGTGTGAAGTGTACAGATTATAGAAAAGACCAACCCTTTATAGGAATTGTATTTATTTCAGGTCTTAAAAAAGATGGAAATGAATGGTCAGGAGATAAATCACTTCTTGATCCGAATAGTGGGGTGGAATATGATGTTAAAATATGGCTAACCAGTGAAGATAAACTTGCTGTAAGGGGATATTTAGGATGGTTTTATCAAACTGAATACTGGAAAAGAAAGAAGTAATACTGTCGTTTTTTAATATTATAATGTTGCTATATTCTTTAATGACTTAATTTAAATTGATAAATTAGGGATTTATACTATTTGTAAAATAAAAATGATGAGGTATTTTTTGATAGTTGTTTTAAGCGTTTTTAGTTCGGTGTCTTTTTCACAATCCATTGAAGGAGTATGGAAATCCTATGATGACGCAGATGGTGAATTAAAATCTGAAGTTAAAATATACATCAAGGATGGAAAACTCTACGGTAAAATAATCAAACTTCACAACCTGGACGTGCCTTTTGAAGATGCAAAATGTTACCTCTGTACTGATTATCGAAAGGACAAACATGTTCAAGGAATGGAAATTGTTTCGGGTCTCAAAAAGTCAGGAAAAGAATGGTCTGGAAGTAAACTACTTCTTGATCCGAACAATGGAAAGTTATACGATGCGAAACTTTGGTTAGTGAATGACAATAAATTGGCAGTAAGGGGATACATTGGTTGGTTTTATAGAACCCAATATTGGATAAGAAAATAACAAGTCATATTTGAGCCTTTTTCCGCCTACACCTTCAAGTTGTTTCCTTGAATGTCAATTGTGTTATTTGCTTTTAAGTAGCTTCTAAAGTCGCTCTTTAAAGCCAAACGCAATAAGCCATCAAGTTCATCAAGCTTTTCGTTTCCGTCGGGGCATGAAGAGATTTCCGAATTAAATTTACCCTAATTCCTAACGTCTCATTCCCAACGCACATCAAATGTACTATCTGTTATGTATGTTAAATAATATTAAAGGAGTCCTTTGTAGATAGGCTTTTAAGAATCTTTGGGCTATCTTAATAATAAAATAAAACATGAAATATATCTTAACCCTTTGTTTATTCTCCTTCAGTCTTTTATCATTTTCTCAATCCGTTGAAGGACTATGGAATACCTATGATAACAGCTCAGGTGAACTTAAGTCAGAAGTGAAAATTTACATTAAAGACGGGAAGTTATATGCAAAACTGAATAAGCTATACAATGCGACTGAAGCCGAGCAGAATGCAAAATGTGTTCACTGTAAAGATTACAGAAAGGATAAACCAATTGTTGGAATGGTTTTCATCTCTGGTCTCACAAAGTCTGGAAGTGAATGGAAAGGAAATAAGTTAGTACTCGATCCACACAATGGTAAGCTTTACGATGGGAAAATTTGGTTAGTGAACGACAATAAACTCGCGATGAGAGGGTATTTGGGATTCCTTTATCAAACTGAATATTGGATAAGAAAATAATACCTTAAATCTAAATACCAATAAGTAATAAACTCATCTTTATCCAAATTCGATTGCTCATACATCTATACTGTTATGGTCAAATTTGACTTTTTTAAAATTAAATAATTCGTAATGGATAATTCGTAATTATTCTTCTTATCTTTAATTTCCGATGTCTGAAGAAAGAAAAATATACTCACTCACACAATTAAATCAATCCTTTGAAAAACACATTTGGGAGCAGTTTTCCCAACGTGATTTCTGGATTACTGCTGAATTAATTAAAATTAATCAAAAGAGTGGACATTTTTATATTGAACTTGCAGACAGTACCAATGACACTACCACGGCGCGAAGTTTTGCAACAATATGGGCCTCTACATACAGTACAATTGTAACAGATATCGGACTAAAAGAAACCCAAGGAATTCTTCAACCAGGAAACAAGGTGCTGATCAACGTAAAGATTGAGTTTCATACCATTTACGGATTGAAATTAAAAATCAGAGCAATTGATCCTGCGTATTCCTATGGCGAAATTGAGCGCAAGCGACAAGAAGTCATTAAGAGATTAAAAAAGGAAGGGATTTTCGATCAACAGAAAGAGTTGCGTTTGCCAACTATCATTAAACGAATAGCTTTAATAGGTTCTCCAAATACTTCAGGATATAGAGACTTTGAAAACGAATTGTTAGTCAATCACGACTTCAATAAATTTGTAATCAAAGAATTTCCAGTTCGGGTGCAGGGAGACGCAGCTGTAAAGGAAATTGTTGCAGCAATTAAAGATGCCAACCGTCATGATGCAGATGTTATTGTAATTCTTAGAGGAGGTGGAAGTAAAATGGACTTGGCTTTGTTTGATGATTATGAAATTTCAAAAGCGATTTGTAATTCGCGATTACCTGTCATAACAGGAATTGGTCACGAAAACGATGAGGTAGTAGCAGATCTTGTAGCTCGGGTGACCTTCATTACACCAACTGCAGTTGCCCGACATATTCATTATGCAATTAGTTCGTTTAAAGAAATTATGCGTGAGCTGAACGATAAAACCATTCAAATGTCGCTGCAATTACTTGGAGAAAGCAAAGAAGAATTTACGCACTTCAACAATTATCTTTCTCATTACAGTAGAGAACTCATCCATTATTGGCGAAGTACCTTTCAAGAAAAAGAATACGAAATTCTACAAAAAAGTAGAACTTTACTCTATGAAGGAAAGGACGCCTTAGCTGTATTAAGCCATAGAACTTCTTCGCAATTGCAAAGATTGGTTCAACAGGAGGGAAGTCACCTCGAAAGATATTTAGACAGAATAGGAAACTTGAGCCAGCAGAAAATTGAACGAGAAAAAGACGTGAACCTCAATCAAATGTTATCGTCTGTTCATGTCTTGAGTCAACAAATAATTGATCGAGAGCGCATCGTATTTAGTAATCAAGAAGAGCTTTTGGCTTTGTTAAATCCGCTAAAAATTTTAGAGTCTGGATATACCATTTCAACGATTGATGATCAAGACGTAAAAAATACCGAGGTGAAAATAGGAGATGAGATGAAAACACTTGCCTTTAATTATTTAATAACGAGTAAGGTCGTTTCGAAAAAAGAAGTAAAACATGAAGATAACTGAGAAAACCACTTACGAAGAAGCACTTCAACGCTTGAAAGAAATCGTTGGAGCATTAGAATTAAAGGAGATTAAGATTGATAACCTTTCAGAGACTGTAATTGAAGCCAAAGAATTGGTTGATTTTTGCCGTAAGAAATTAGATAAAACGGAAGAGGACATTAAACGCATTATTGCGCCAGAGGAAGAAAATGAGTAAGGATAAAGAAGAGACACGTAAAATAATTCATATTGATATGGACGCCTTTTACGCCTCTGTGGAACAACGCGACAATCCCGAATTGCGAGGCCATCCCTTAGCAGTTGGAGGAACTGGCGGAAGAGGGGTGATTGCAGCAGCGAGTTACGAAGCCAGAAAGTTTGGTGTCCGTTCTGCTATGCCTTCACGTGTTGCATTACGTAAATGTCCAAAACTGCTATTTGTTAAACCTGATCTTCATAAATATCAAGCCGTTTCAAAGGAAATCAATGCGATTTACGAAAGATACACCCCAATTATAGAACCTCTTTCTTTGGATGAGGCATTTTTAGATGTGACCTATTCAAAATACGAAATGCAATCGGCCACTTTGATTGCCCAGCAAATTAAAAACGACATCAGGAATGAATTGGATTTAATTGCATCTGCTGGAGTTTCTTACAATAAATTCTTAGCAAAAATAGCTTCCGACCAAGATAAGCCCGACGGACTTTTTGTGATTACTCCTGATGAGGGACCTGCATTTATGGAAGAGTTACCCATTGAAGAATTTTTTGGTGTTGGAAAAGTTACTGCTGAAAAAATGAAAGCAAACAACATCTTTAAAGGTTCAGATTTATTGCCCTATTCTAAATGGGAGTTGCAACAATTGTTTGGAAAAACAGGAGGTTTTCTATACGGTATCGCGAGAGGAATTGATGATAGAGAAGTACAATCTGAAAGGGTTATAAAAAGCGTGGGCGCAGAAATGACATTCTCAGAAGATGTAAACGATGAAATCAGTATCAACGAGAAATTCTCTCAAGTGTTTGATAAGTGGTGGGAACGTTATGAAAGACATGGTATAAAAGGACGCTCTGTAACCTTGAAAATTAGAAATTACGAATTTGAAACAATAACCCGCTCTGTAACGGAACCCGAATATGTGTTAGATAGAGTAGAAATCCGTCAAAAACTTGATCAACTTATGAAGGAAGCAATTGTTCCCGGCGTTCCATTGCGACTGATTGGTGTTTCAATTAGCGGCTTTGAAATGAATGAGTCAGAGAAAGAAGTGCAACAATTAACAATCTGGTGATTTCGACTTCGCTCAATCCCCTTGCATCATCATTCATTATAACATTTAGAAAGGCACACTGTAGATTTACGTTTCCCTTACCAGAATCTCAGTATAATCTATGTGTTATTTTTCCTCACTTCTAAAACACCTTCTTTAACTATAGCCCTTCACTTTCCAATATAAAATCCCAGCTTGCACTTCCAAAACCATTATTAGACCAATTATTAAGTTTTGATGTTCCGTCGTTAGCTTTGTATATTAAATTAGGGTACCCTTCTTGAATAATCGTTTTCAAAAGAGTAGACTTCGGAAATAAATCTACCTGAAATAAGCCTTCACTGCGTTCTCTGTATTCCTCAAGTGCATAAACGTCTTCATTAATAACTAACACATACATCGGCAAAGAGGGATAAATTCTACTTACTTGTTTCATTTCCTCCAATCGAGCATAACAATGAGAACACCCAGGCATCGCAATCATCGTTAAACCATGTTGAAAAGTTTCGGAGTTTTCTCCAGCTAACATAATTTCACGGTATTCATGACTAAAATCTCCTTCGTAAATTGGATGGATGGCGAATGCAATTCCAGAACCACCAAAAAGAATGAATATACTCACTAACCTCCGTGTTGTTAAAGAAGTTCCCATTAAGTATTGACTGTATACCTGGAAAATAATTAGGCATACTGCAAAGAACTCAAGCATATAAGGAAGGATCTTTGAAAAAGTAAAAGACAACCTAAAACTTAATCCCAATGAAATAATTGCTTCATGAAAGAAAATTAAGATGGCTAAGGTAATTACTGATACTGCAATTTTTATAACTTTCATGTTCATTTTAATCAGTGTTTAGTGTAACGTTAAAGTCTGGTGTGAGTTCTAATTTACCATCTATCGACTCTTCACTACCTGGCTTTTTAAAACCTTTAATTTTCGTCGTTTTACCTTTTGTAATCAGATCGTTGAGTTGTTTGTTGCTGAGTTTTTTACCCATAAATACAAAAGGAATTACAAATTTACATCCTTCTTTGTATTGTGCACAGCCATACGCCTTTTTACCTTCTATAAATCCTTCTTTTTTACAGCTTGGACACGTTAAGGAAGTGACATCCACCTTAACTGATTTTGCTCTTGGTTTTTTCGGCTTTTCTTTTTCTTCCTCTTTGGTATCATCCAAAATTCGAATGACTTTCTTTTCAGTATTGAAAAGCACTTCGTTGGTAAGATTAACAACCATTTCAATTAATTCCTGTTTGAATTGGGCGGGTTGATATTCTCCTTTTTCAATAAGGCGAAGTTTTCGTTCCCAGTCCCCTGTAAGTTCAGGTGATTTTAAAGTCTCGTTATCAATTACTTGAATCAAGTCAATTCCTGTATGCGTAGCAAGAATATTCTTTTTAGAACGTTCAATATAACGTCTTCTAAAAAGTGTCTCTATAATATTTGCACGTGTTGAAGGACGTCCGATTCCGTTGTCTTTCATTAACTCTCGTGCCTCCTCATCTTCTACATGCCTTCCGGCAGTTTCCATTGCACGAAGTAAAGTTGCTTCAGTATAGTATTTCGGAGGGGATGTTTGCTTCTGATCTATTCTGGCTTCGTGAGGTCCCTTTTCACCTTTTTCAAATACAGGCATCAAGTTCTCTTCTTTACTTTTCGATTTTGAATCGTCTTTTTGGTAAACTACACGCCATCCTGGAGAAAGTATTTGTTTCCCTGTAGCTTTAAATTCTAACTTCAAAACCTCTCCTAAAACAGTTGTGTTACTCACAGTACAGTCAGGGTAAAATACTGCAATAAAGCGTTTTGTAATGGTGTCGTATATTTTTTGCTCTTCTAAAGTAACTCCACTTACTTTTACCCCTGTTGGAATAATCGCATGGTGATCTGTAACTTTCTTATTGTCGAAAACTTGTTTGCTCTTCGGTATTTTTTTCTGCAATAAGGGTGCAGTTAACTCCGAATAATAGGTTAAGTTTTGTAAAATCCCAGGAATTTTTGGATAAACATCATCAGGTAAATAAGTGGTGTCTACACGCGGATAAGTCACCAACTTCTTTTCATATAAACTCTGAATCAACTTTAAAGTTTGATCTGCAGAATATCCTTGTTTCTTATTGGCTTCTACCTGCAAAGCAGTTAAATCAAATAAACGAGGTGGTTTTTCCTTTCCTTCTTTTTGTTCAAAAGAAGTGATTTCAAAAGGCTCATCTTTAATTTTTCCTAATGCATACTCTGCTTTTTCTAACCTTTGTATTTTACTTAAAACACTATTGAACTCCGTATCGCGATAGATTGTCCGCAGTTCCCAGTAGTCTTGTGATTTAAAATTCTCTATTTCCAAATGACGGTTAACAATCATGGCCAAAGTAGGTGTTTGAACACGGCCAATAGAAAGTACTTGTCTTTGTAAAGCGAATTTTTTTGTAAATAAACGCGTTGCATTAATCCCTAAAAGCCAGTCTCCTATAGACCGTGCACTTCCTGCAGCATATAAATTGTCGAATTGTTTTCCGTCTTTAAGATTGGCAAAACCTTCTTTGATTGCTTCTTCTGTAAGTGAACTAATCCACAGTCTTTTTATGGGTGCTTTGGTTCCAGATTTTAAGAAAACCCACCTTTGAATGACCTCTCCTTCTTGACCAGCATCACCACAGTTTATGATTTCAGATGCTGCACACAACAATCTCTTTACAATATGAAATTGACGCTGAATTCCTTCGTCTTCAATTACTTTTACACCGAATTTTGAAGGCACCATTGGAAGATGTCTTAAATTCCAATATTTCCAATCTTCAACGTAATCCCTTGGTTCTTTTAAAGTACATAAATGACCAAAAGTCCATGTTACTTGATATCCATTGCCCTCATAGTATCCATCTTTACGTTGGGTTGCCCCAATTGTATTAGCGATATCTTTGGCGACACTGGGTTTCTCAGCAATACAAACTTTCATGGATTATCGTGTATATTTTTTAATGGTAAATGAAAATGGGTTTTTATCATCCTTTTCAAACTTCAGTACTTCTTCTTCTTCCCAGTTTTCCCAATTTATAAAAGGGAAAAAAGTATCTGCTTCAAACGTTTCATGAACTTGAGTGATGTATAACTCATCAATTAAATCCTGTTCTAAAGCCAGTTGATATATTTGAGCTCCCCCAATAATAAAGCATTTTTTATCTGCTTCTATGTGTTGCCCTATCTCTTTTAAATCTGTAATTAAGATTGCACCTTCTGGAATGTAGTCTGGATTTCTTGAAACTACAATGTTTTTTCGATTGGGCAAAGGACGAAATTTTTCAGGAATGGATTCCTAATTTTTTCTTCCCATAACTACCGTATGACCAAGCGTTGTTTCTTTAAAAAACTTCATGTCTCGGGGTAGTTTCCACAAAAGATCATTGTCCTTTCCAATTTCACGGTGTTTACCCATTGCTACAATCAGTGCGCACTTCATAATAAATAATTTTATACAGCTACTTGTGCTTTAATGTGAGGGTGTGGATCGTATCCTATCAATTCAAAATCTTCAAATTTAAAGTCAAAAATACTTTTGATATTTGGATTGATCTTCATTGTAGGCAGTGTCAATATTTCTCTTGAAAGTTGCAATTCTGCTTGTTCAAAATGATTTGAATATAAATGAGTATCACCAAAAGTGTGAATAAACTCTCCTGGTTCTAATCCACAAACTTGCGCCATCATCATTGTAAATAATGCATAACTCGCAATGTTAAATGGAACCCCCAAAAAAGTATCTGCCGACCTTTGATAAAGTTGACAACTTAATTTTCCATTGGCTACATAAAACTGAAACAATAAGTGACATGGAGGCAAGGCCATTTTCTCAACATCTGCAACGTTCCATGCACTTACGATATGTCTCCTTGAATTAGGGTTGGTTTTTATCTGTTCAACCAAATTCGAAATTTGATCAATCGTTCCACCTTTTCCATCAGGCCATGAACGCCATTGATGACCATAAACAGGACCTAAATCACCGTTTTCGTCTGCCCATTCATCCCAAATTTTAACTTGATTATCTTTTAAATATTTGATATTGGTATCACCGCTTATAAACCACAACAACTCATGAATGATGGAACGCAAATGAAGTTTTTTAGTGGTAATCACAGGAAAACCTTTGCTTAAATCAAAACGCATTTGATGTCCGAAGACTGATCTTGTTCCCGTTCCTGTTCTGTCTCCTCGATCTGTTCCATTATCAAGAATGTGCTTTAAAAGGTGATGATATTGTTCCATGATTTTTTAAATTGAAAGGCTAAAATTAAGGCTTTAATTTATATTAAATAGGAAAATGAAGGTTATAATTTTTGGTGATTTTAACGAAGTAACCGTTTAGTTCATTTAAAAAAATCAAAAGAAGCCAAGCTCTAAAAAACAGTAGCCACTCAGTATTTGAATGGCTACTTTAGCTTTAAGACACGTGGTATGCGTTCTTTTAAAATATTATGAGTTAAGGTTTTTTAAGAATTTGGATCATTAGGATCTTGTAATTCATCTCCATTAGCTCCTTTACAAAACATCTTATTGTTGTCTGTTGTAAGGTCTGAATAATCTAAAACAGGATTTGGCATACCACCAGTATATCGCATTCCAATAGCATATCCGGCATTGGTAGTAAAGTCTACGTTATGGATATTCAAGTATGACTCATAACCTACTTGTACGGCTGCTTTCATGTTGGCCATATTATTTCCTGCATGTTTAATATCGGTATAGGCTATTTCATTTAAAGCACTTCCTGATGAAACGACAATATAGCCCCAGTCGGCTTTAACACCGTTTACTCCTCTAAATGTAATAGGTTCACTTTGTGTTCCTATAGCTTGAATACTTGCGTCATCTAAGATTCTCATGTGCGTTTCAGCAGTTGCCATAATGATGTCTACACCTGGTTCGATAATTAATTTGGCATGATTAACATCATACCTGTTTTGTATTCTTGTCGTTACAAAATAAGGAACATCAAGTTTATGCATCGTAATTTCGTTATTATCATAAGAAATACCTGGATATTGCATATGAACATAATCATTCACGTTACCTGTATAGGTGTTGGTATTGTTATATACTTTAATTTGGTTCATTCCAACAGTTTTCATCGGAACATCATTCTTAGTAAAAATGGAGTTAGTAATAGAAATGTATTTATCACTCTTCCAATATAAACCATTGTCTTTACAATGCTGGAAGGTGCAGTGGTCTATTGTAACGTCCCCACTACGAGCGACCTGTAAGCCAGCTGGATACATGCCTCCTGAATGAGAGGCAGAAGAACTTCCTGCGTACTCTAGTATCAATTTTATTGACCTCGATAATGCACTTAACTATATATGCTACTTAAAAATAAGTACTCCAGTTAATTTGAATTATTCAGCAAAGTACTTATTCCTAATCCAAGCGCTTGATTAATATGTTTGTAGATTGTGTTTGAAAGGTTAGGATGTTTTTCAACTTTTCTTTTTCGCTGCGAACTCGATACGGGAGGTGAGTATGTCTGCCCTATTAATTATTCAAAATCTTCATTCGATTAAACTAATCAAACGAAGTCGAAAGGTTTAAGGAAGTTAATCGTTGTTTGTATTTCTCAAATAAATTTCAAACAGTTTTAGAATTAATCTTTATCTTACCATTTTAAAATAAATTAAATGCGTAATCTTTTACTTTTTGGACTTTTATTTCTACTGTTATCAGCTTGTAACAATAGTAATAAATTATTCCCCAAAAAATATTTAGGAAGTTATCATGGAACTCAAGATGCTTATGAAGTGAGTATGGGCGAGACTGCTATTGAAGTTCCAACTGCTGAATATGAATTGGTTTTAGATTACGGAAAACTTTGGATGACCACTCCAAAACAAAAGATGGAAGGAAGCTATGAGGTAAAGGCTGAAACGAAAATGTATTATACATTTGTCGTTACCTTAGAAAATGGTGTTGTAGAGGAATGGCAATTGTGGAAAAAAGGAAAAAGATTGATCCGTAAGCCTATTGCACCACAGCCTGAATTGATTTTTATCGCTGATTAAATTACATTTTGTAAAAGAAGTCTATAAATTTCCGTATATTCATAAAACAGTTACTAAAAATGAATAACATCTCTAAGTTTCACTGTTGAAATTAAAGAAGATTTACTATTTTTACCCCAAAACAATATTATTATGTCTAAAAGAAAGTATTTTGATGATTCAACCGTTGCATTAGGAACGATTTACACTGTCTTCTTGCTTGGAGTTATTCTAGCAGTTGTTTTCTTGGGGTAATCCAAAAAAAAAGAACAAAAGGCTATACCCTAATTAAAAAACAAATTTACTTTGGAAGAATACACAATGAATGCCCTTTCCTATAATACGGAACGGGCTCAATTACATATTCCTGAATACGGAAGGAATGTTCAGAACATGATCAATTACGCTAAGCAAATTGAATCAAGAGAAGAGCGTAACCTTGCAGCACGTGCTATAATTGACGTGATGGGACAATTGAATCCACACCTTAGAGATGTTGAAGACTATACCCATAAATTATGGACGCACTTGTTTATCATGAGTAATTTTGAAATTGATGTGGATTCTCCATATGTAATTCCAGAACCTGAAAGTTTATCTGAGCGACCAAGAATAATGAACTATCCTCGCAATAAAAGCAAGTACGGTCATTTCGGTCATTACGCTGAGAAAATGATTAAAGAAGCTGCCGAAGTGAGTGATGAAGAAGAAAAAGAGTATTTAACAGAACTTCTGGCAAATCTTTTGAAAAAGAATTACTTGACTTTTCATACAGAAAACGTAGAAAATGGAGCTATTCTTTCTCATCTCAAGGAATTATCTAATGGGAAACTGAAATTGGAAGATGTTAGTTTATTAAAACCAACAAATACGATTTTGAAAACGGTGGGTGTAACACCAAAGAAACCAATGAAAAAGCACAAACAAAAAAAACGTAGAAAATAAATATTATGGCATCATTCGAGATTCATGGAGGTAAAAAGCTAAATGGAGAGGTTATTCCACAAGGTGCAAAGAACGAAGCTTTGCAAATTCTTTGTGCGGTATTACTTACACCTGAAAAAGTGACTATTTCAAACCTTCCCGATATTATTGATGTCAATAAACTTATAGGTCTTCTCCAAGCAATGGGAGTGAAGATTGAAAAAGTTGAAAAAGGAACATATATTTTCCAAGCTAAAGATGTTGATCTGGATTATCTGAAATCAGAAGATTTTAAAGAACGCGCCAGCGGTTTAAGAGGATCTGTAATGATTATCGGTCCATTACTGTCTCGTTTTGGACGCGCATTTATGCCAAAACCAGGTGGAGATAAAATTGGAAGAAGAAGATTAGATACACATTTTGAAGGCCTTATTAAATTAGGTGCAAACTTTAACTTCGACTCTAAAGAACACTTCTATACTGTTGAAGCAAGTAAGTTAGAAGGAGTATACATTCACATGGATGAAGCTTCTGTAACGGGTACGGCAAACATTGTAATGGCTGCAGCTTTAGCGAAAGGTAAAACAACAATTTATAATGCTGCTTGTGAACCTTATTTGCAACAATTGTGTAAGATGCTCAATAACATGGGAGCAAACATCACAGGAATTGGAAGTAATTTATTGCACATCGAAGGAGTAAAAGAATTGAAAGGATGTTATCACCGAATTCTTCCAGATATGATCGAAATAGGAAGTTTTATCGGTTTGGCAGCGATGACGCAATCTGAAATTACAATTAAAGATGTAGGTTATGAACACCTTGGAATTATTCCTGAAGTGTTTAGAAAAATGGGAATCAAACTTGAGCGCCGTGGAGACGATATTTTTGTTCCTGCACAAGAGTCTTATGAAATTGAAACGTTTATTGATGGTTCAATTATGACGATTTCTGATGCACCATGGCCAGGGTTTACTCCCGATTTATTAAGTATCATATTGGTTGTTGCAACACAAGCGAAAGGAAGTGTGTTGATTCACCAAAGAATGTTTGAATCGCGTTTGTTCTTTGTTGATAAATTGATTGACATGGGGGCTCAGATTATTTTGTGCGACCCACACAGAGCTACTGTAATTGGAATGAACAGACAGAATAACCTAAGAGGAATTCAAATGACTTCTCCTGATATTAGAGCTGGAGTGTCTTTATTGATTGCTGCTCTTTCTGCAGAAGGTAAAAGCGTTATTCACAATATTGAGCAAATCGATAGAGGGTATCAAGACATTGATATTCGTCTAAATAACTTAGGAGCTGATATCCGCAGGGTATAGCCACTTTGTAAACGTCAAAATCCCAAAAAAAAAAACATTAATGATATGAAGAATCTAATTTTACTCATCATAGGTTTTTTACCATTCCTTGCATTTGCACAGCCAAAAAATGGAATGCGAGCAATTAACTTTACGCTTTTAGATGAAAGGGGTAAGATGGTAGCGCTATCAGATTACAAAGGGAAATTAGTTCTTCTTGATTTTTGGGCATCTTGGTGTGGACCATGTCGACAAGAAAATCCTAATATTGTTGAAGCTTACAACAAATATAAAAACGGGAAGTTCACCAATGGTAAGGGATTTGTTGTCTTAAGTGTATCGCTTGATAGAGCAGAAGAGCCTTGGAAAAATGCCATTGTTAAAGATAACCTAAAATGGGATGGCCATGTCTGGGATAAGAGCGGTGAAGTGACCAATAAATACGGAGTACGTTCTATCCCACATTCATTTCTAATTGATGGCGATGGTAAGATTGTAGCTCAAGGTGACGCTTTAAGAGGAATCGGACTGCATATTCAGATTGAGAAATTAATCAAGTAA